>ERZ1036416.203-NODE-203-length-23638-cov-6.753339_pt1 | contig 23638 bp, 36 predicted proteins | sample MGYA00514219_ERZ1036416 | MGnify/ENA primary metagenome ERZ1036416 (study PRJEB33795, sample SAMN09464945) | human gut metagenome | host: Homo sapiens | place: USA: Stanford, California | collected 2016-11 | study: EMG produced TPA metagenomics assembly of the...
TAATTTGTATTTTTATAATACAATGATGAAAGAGATTCGCGACGCCATCGAGGAGCACCGCTATGCAGAATACAAAGCGGCCAAGCTTGCAGGCATGGAAAGCTCCGCCAAGTCTAATGAATAAAAAACTACTGTGGCGAGGCGGCAGTAGGCATGAAGGAGGAAAATAAGAATGAATACAAGTAGTCCGATTTTCTGGATTCTCTATATTGTTCTTCTGGGTGGTATGTTATACTTTATGGCAATCCGTCCTCAGAAGAAGGAGAAGCAGAGACAGCAGCAGCTGCTGAATAGTGTTGCGGTAGGCGACACCATATTGACCAGCAGCGGATTTTACGGCGTTATCATCGACATGACGGATGATACCGTAATCGTTGAATTCGGCAGCAACAAGAACTGCCGTATTCCTATGCAGAAGGCTGCCATTGTTCAGGTAGAGAAAGCGGAAGCCTGATCATGACATGAAACCCGGGGCGCTGTCCCGGGTTTTCTGATATATATCATATTTTTTCATATCAATGCCTGACAGGAGGAGAATCGGATGATTAAGAATATAGTCTTTGATATGGGGCAGGTACTGGTCAGCTATGTGGGCAACCTGGTGTGCCAGATATACATAGAGGATGAGCAGGAGAGGAAGGATGTAAGCACCTCCGTATTTGCCTCGCCGGAATGGGTCCTTTTAGACATGGGAGTCATGCCTGAGGAAGAGGCACTTAAGAAAATGCAGGAGCGTTTGGATACGGAGCGCAAGCGTGAACAGGCTGAATGGTGTTTCTGGCATTGGCATGAGTATAACATGAAACCAAAAGAGGGGATGGAGGAATTGGTGCGGTGGCTTAAGTCCATGGGCTATGGAATCTATCTCTGTTCCAATGCATCGGTCCGCCTTCTTAAGTGCTATAAAGAGGTGATTCCGGCCATTGACTGCTTTGACGGCATCCTGTTTTCAGCAGAGGTGCAATGCCTGAAGCCGCAGAAGGAGATGTACGGGCATCTGTTTGACCGTTTCCATCTGAAACCGGAAGAGTGTTTCTTTGTTGATGACCTGAACCTGAATATTGAAGGCGCGCGCAGATGCGGGATGGAAGGGTATTGCTTTGAGGATGGGGACGTAGGTAAGCTGAGGACAGTCCTGGCATCCCTCAACCGGTAGGAAGGTCTGCGTGCGGTATGTACGTATATGTATAGAGGATTTAGACATGGAAGCGTAAATGCATAGAAGAGTATGCGAGTGGAGGATTCCATGAGGGATACATAGAAAAAGCTCCGCACCTTTCGGTACGGAGCAATTTTCTTAGGATTTCGGATTTTCAAAAAGGGTTGAAGGATAGTTGTTAAATATTCGTGCATCTCTTATGTACTTAGTATAGCATGCAATCCTCCAGAATGTTTGAATGTTCCTTGAATAGATTATTAAGAAATTCTTAAAATTGACCCATCCGCCGGAAAGCCTGAAAATACGTCATGTTATGCACACTGACCGTATTTTTGGGTATTTTTTACGCAAAAATCAGTATAATCGGAAAAAGCCGGGAAGTGTCTGCGGATAAGCTGGGGAATTTTAACAGTAGATGGTCAGGCGGAAATCCATGACATGGAAAAACATAAAACAGGGAGATGGTTAACAGTATAGGACGCGTCCGGTTATCCGGCGGCCTATAAAAGGGGGATGGCCCGGTCTGGTCCGCCCTTATGGGCGCCAGTACCGGGCCGCGTCATCTCTGACTGAAATCAATATATCATAGTTTGGGTCTAAACTCAATAGAAGTCAGATAATCGTAATGAAGCGTAATATTTCTTACAAAAAAGTTTGGACATTGCGAAAGAAAGTATGAAGGGAAAACCGCCTTCAGACAGGATATCCGCCTGCAAAAAAAGAAACCCGCCCATACATCAACGTTGATGTATCCAAGCGGGTTTATCAGTGGAAGTAATGGGGCTCGAACCCATAGTAAAACCTTTATTCTACAAGGGATTCCAGGCCGCGTGTGATACTTCGTGTGATACTTTCTACTTTCTGAGACCGGACACCTTAGTAAAGTGCTTATTGATTTTCTTTGTCTGGCGCACCGCTTCCAGGTCAATGACATCCCTGTAAACCGTCTTCATGACATTATCCGTTGCCCATCCGCCGCGCTGGAGGATGTACTGATCAGGGACGCCGATGGCATGCATGATACTGGCTGCATAATGGCGCAGGTCATGGAACCTGAATTTTGGTAATCCTGTTGACTTGACGGCCCGCTCGAAGCGGTGGGTTACCTGGTCTGGAGTGGCCTTCACGATGCGGCCTTCGATACCCTTCATCCTCGCAATCACAAAATCCGGAAACTCAACCTGGCGGTAGCTGCCAAAGGTCTTAGGTGGTTTGATATGCCACATCTTGTCAGGTCCCATGACCATACTCTTATTTACATCCACCATGTTCCCATGTATGTCGCTACTTTCCAATGCGCATATCTCCCCACGGCGTAATGGGCCAAAGGCGGCCAGGAAGATGGCTATCTCCAGTTCCTTTCCCTCCACATGCTGGAGCAGGGTCTTTATATCCTGGTCCGATGGCGTGTAAAGGTCCGGGCGTTCCTTGGCAGGAAGCGTGGTCTTGATATGGAAATCCGGATGGAACATCTCCAATGTGCCCGATACAAGGCCGTGGGCGTTCCTGACGCTCTTAGGGCCCACCTTGGCGGATATGTCGCTTATCCATACCTGTAGCTTGGTGTTGGTCATGTCCGGAAGCTTGGTGCGCCCCAGCGCATAAGGTTTGATATAATTGCGTTGTACGGCCTCATACCCACGTATCGTACTGGGAGATAGGACTCCTCTCTTGGCATCGATATAACGCGTGACGGCCTTGTACAGGGTGATGTCCTCCTCAGCCATAGCGGCCTTCCCTGCGAGCCACTGGGCGGCCAGGAACTTGGCCTCCTTCTTCGTGGGGGCCGTGAAGGATTTATAGTGTTTCTTTCCGTCGACATCGGTATAGTCATATACCTGGATGCGTGAGTTGCCGGATGGTAGTTTGTTCTTGCCTTTTTTTGCCATGCTATCACTCCTTTCGTTGCGATATCGCAACAATTTTTGGGTATAAAAAATACGCCCTCTTGCCAGGACGTCCCAGGAATGATATAATTCAGGTGTGTTAGATTGATTTATATCTTCCTGGATTCGTCCGGCAAGAGAAAATCTATGTGAAAAGCTCTGGGAGTTCGCAGCTCCTGGGGCTTTTTGCGTTATATATTATTTTTTCTCAGATATGCACTTAGAGAAGGCGTCTCTATACTGGACAAATATTGTTGTATCGGTATCATTACCAGTTTGCTGTACGCCAGATTCAAAGCGCTTATATAGTTTATCGGATTCGCCGCTTAGCTTACTCCAAGCTCCTTTTAATGCTGCATAGTCATCCGGGAGAGAATTGATGTAAGCTTCATAGCCGGCTTTCTTTTTGTAAGATTCTTTAAACTGCTGGAGAGCATAATCAATATCAATAGACTGTCCGGTGCTGTCCTTTCCATCATATTCATAGTGATAGAAATCGCAATACCCATGATTCCAAATGTCGCCTATAACCCAATTGTTGATTTCGCGGAGTACCGTGCCAACATCTCCTGTTACTGGCTGTATCCATACACCATCAGCACCTACAGTGCGTCCATCTGGGGAGGTTCCGTCCGTAAGCATGTAGCCGGACTCATTTAGATAATACCATTTCCCGTCAAAATCTTGGAACCACTGATTGATAGGGTATCCGCCATCATCATTTTTATAGTACCAACCAATATCATCCTGCTTCCATTCTCCTGCTAGTGTAGATATGCTCATGGTCGTTGATAAAAGAGCACTTACTATAAGTATCGTAGTTTTTTTCATGTTTACCTCCTTACAATGCATTATTTAATATAGATAGTTGCGCCAATGCTACCACCACATTCAGGACACTTTTCTTCAAGTAATATATTTGGTATTTTTTGATACTTTTTACTCCATCCATACAAAGAATATATTTTTCTATTGTAAGGCTTGCAATAAGGACAACTATTTCTGGTTGTGATAAATAAAGTATCTATTTTCCATTCCTTACACTTGGGCTCAATCCGTAGAATGTTGACATTTTTTATTATTGCTTCTTTTTTCTTAAACAGTCCCATGTCTAAATCCTCACCTTAATCTCAATTCAATCAGTTCTTTCTGATATCCCAGAAAACGAGAAAACTGTTCTATCGTATCTTCCCTATGCTCCAAAATCACATCATCCCCAACAAGCATATACATTGCAAAAGCATTGGCTTCCAATTCATATTTGTGAGTATTGAATTGTGTCCGCGTATCCATAAAAATTGCATTGGACGTTTTATGGAGAAACATGTGGCCTAATTCGTGAGCGCATACCAGGAGTTGCTCGTGTGATGGCAAATTTTCATTTATGTAAATGATGTTGTTTCTTTGAAAATACTGGTAGAAACCGCGAACTCCAATCAATGGAGCGTATACAAGGATTACATTTAATCCACGAATAATGTCAAATGGATTGCGGGTACGGTGTTTTCGTACCAATAAATCTGCCTTTTTCTTTATATCCATAGGCCTAGTCCTTTTTATACTTTTTGGGCGTGAATATCTCCTTGTTCTTTTTCTTCGCCATTTCCATGCCTACCTGCATAGCAGAAATGATGGAATCAATAGCTTCTGGTGTAGCAAAATCTCCATCAAACATCAAACCTTCTTGAGTTAGTAATTGGTTTTTTGTTTGTTCAAGTATTTTTTCTATATCGCGTTCATCCCTTGTGGTGAGTGTGACTTCTTTTTTGGCAAGTTCTTCATTTTCATAAAAATAAGAAAGTGGAACATTGAAATATTCACAAATCTTTTCTATTTTATCTTTTTTGGGTTGACTCTTCCCATTTTTCCAGTCTGAAAGCGTTGCAGTTGATATTTTTGTTTCCTTGTGTACCCGATACGGGGTGACACCTCTCTCATTTAAAAGTCTTTCAAATTTCTCGTACATGTTAACCTCCAAAATATCACGGAAAAATTTCTTAAAAACTATTGACTATGAAAGAAAACCGTGATAAAGTAGAGATACGAAATAAAACCGTGATATAAATCGACTTTCGTACCTCGGAAATATGATTTGTTATGCTGGTAACTTGACTATATCATATTTCCGATATAATTTCAATGTTTTATCTCGGAAAGGTGGTGGAAAAATGTACAAAAAATTTGCAGAGCTACTGGTAAAATACAACAAAACAATTTATCGGGTGGCTATTGATACTGGAATAGCCACTACAACACTTTATGATTGGCGAGATGGCCGTAGCAAGCCCAAAGCCGACAAGCTCAAAATCCTAGCGGAGTATTTTAATGTCCCAATTGGATATTTCCTTGAATAAAAACAAACACACGTTCGGTAAAATGACTATACCATTATCACATGCGTGTGTCAATGAGAAGGGGTGGAAAAGTGGAAGGAGGGTGAGAGCAGTGGAGAGTAAGGAACTTATCAAAATTATGGAAAAAATGCATGACAATGTATTAAGCGCGCAAAAATGGGCGATAGCAAGTTTGTTATGCTCAGCGACCGCCCTTGTCGTGTCAGTGATTTTACTATCATTACAATAAGGCTATGATAGCCACGATGAGGCTCCCGGTGGCGAGTACGATGGAGATGACAGATACAATTTTAGAGAACTTAGCGTCTTTCTTGGAAGATTCAGCCTCCAATTTAACAAAGGTGAGCTGCTGCTCCAGGATGATAACTTGCCTGTTGGCAGCATCAGCCTGGTACTTAGCAGATTCAGCTAAATCTTTTAATGGAGGTATTTGATTCTCGAGAGAATATTTTATTTCTTCTAATGGAGTTTCGTAATTATGCTTTGGAGCGGCTTTTATTGCTTCAAGTTCAGGTATGGGAACGTTTATTTTAAAGCCTGAAAGCTCAGGTAATTTGATATTCATAGTAATCTCCTAGATATATTTCAGCCTGTCAGGGTTGATACAGAAATTGTATCACAGGGAGGGGAGTAAAACAATATGTTAACTGGGAAAAGGAGGTGGGGTGAGAGTGGTTATTGCGAGTCAAATAAGGGAGATACCAGATTGCGGATATGTAACTATCAACAATATCTTATCGAGTCATGTGGCAGTTTTATTTGCTGCACCCTCCCACGCGTGGAATGAACTTGAACAATCACAGGAGTGGATAGCTTTTCAAGCTCTTCTTGAGGAATCGCAAGAAGAATATGGCCAGATACAGAGCTAAGTTGTTGTATGTCAATTGGAAAGTTGAGATTATAAAGGAATTTTCTATCAATTACATCTTTTCCCTGCCTATGCGCATATTGTTCAACACATCTTGGATATTTGACGGGTAAAGACTCAGTTCCATCAAGAAGGAAACTTACAGATGTTACTGCAATGGGAAGATGTGAGCGATTTTCAAATGAAACAACAAATGTTAATGTTTTAATTATGCGGTTGTAAACAGAGTCGGAAATCTTGATTCTTAGATTCTTTCGTTTAGTTATGAATGAAGATATGAAAGTAATCAAGGTTCCGGTAGCTCCAAAAATTGATAAAGCGAGAGTGATATTTTCTCTTGTAAGTAAAGCGGAAAATTCATTGCTAGGTACGGGATTCATAATGTTTCTCCTTTGTATTTGATAAGGAGATTGTACCATATTTAGAAATGAATTACTAGGAAAGGAGGATACCCGGCATGAAAAAGAGTGATTACCAACGGCAAGAGGATGAGGTGAAACTCCTCATCAGTGAGGCCAAGATAAGGAATAACCTGACCGATAAGGGGCTGGCAAGAAAAATCGGGATGCCATTTAATACCTTGGGGAAACGGAAATGCCATCCAGGGGACTTTAGGATGCATCATATCTGGCTGATAGAACAGCTGGCTGGTCGGACATTGAGGGGAGGGCAGGAACAATGACAAAAACAACCGAGTTAGCCATCCGCGCCAAGGCGGCCATCCGATACCCTGGCTGGCGGCTGGACATCGTAGGCCCCACCACCGCAGTGCTTACCAGCATGATGGGCAGACGGCGGATGGTCACATTCAGGCGGCGCCGGAACCGGCGTGACGGTCCATGGATGCGTCTGGCCAGGTGGATAGCCAACTTCCTGCGGCGCTGTGCCAGGCAGATTGTGGATGCCACGGAATGGATTGTGGTGTCAGTCATGTGGATGACGGGGATGTGGATGGTGTCCATTGTTGTCATGGCACTGGCCATGGGTGTGGAACTGTGAAAGGAGGTGAGGAAATGTACAACCCCGAGGAAGAACTGCGGGCCATAATGGACCTGCTGGCAGAATGGCGCAGTAAGACCGGAACTGGAGATGTAAGTATATACATTCTGGCAGATGGGCATGGCAGGGCATATAACTGGGACAACAATAAGTCAACCTACGAAGTCGGAGGGTATTTTGGCCCACAAAAAAAACGGACCCCAGACGGGTGGAGCCGTCAAGAGTCCAAGACAATAACTTATCACCCTTAGTATAAGGGATTCAGGAGGAAAAATCAATGATTAAGATTGAAAATAAGGTAACCACGGTAGGGATTGAAGTCCGGGGCGATGAGACCTGCGTCATCATCCATGGCAGCGGTTTGGATGTCATCAGTGCGGGGGCGCAGCTGCTGGTATCACTGGCGGACGCCCTGAGTGACGGCGGCCGGAGTGAGGATAAGCTGAGGCATCTCCTTGCATTGTATGGAACCGCAGCCGATGCAATCCGTGCTGACGCGTTAAGCAAGAATTAACGGGGGGGGGGGCGCGATTAGACCATGGGACGTGTCATGCTTACCCCGCTCACCCCCGAGGAGCAGCAGTTCGCGGCGGACAACCATGGCTGTCTGCAGTGGGCCATCCGGAACCAGCGCCTGGACAGTGAGCTGACGGACATAGCGGCCCTTGGATATGTCCATGCGGTCAAGAAGTGGTTCGCGAGGCCTGACCTGCACCAATGGTCGTTCCGGACCATCGTGAACCAGACCGTCCGCAGCCACGTAGGCGCCGAACGGCGTAAGCAGAAATCCAGGATAGAGGTAATCAGCCTGGATGCGGAGGTCCCAGGGACGGATGGGCTGACCTATGGGGATACCGTGACATATGATAATTTATCCTATCTGAAGGAGGACCATATGAATGTCAGTTATAACGTCAAGCTTCCAGAACATAAGGCAAGCGGCGTCAAAAGTGATGAAACGATTGCAATTGAAGGATTCCTTGTCGGGAAGATGAGGAACATGTGCTTTGAATATGAGACGGTTGATGAAGCCAGGAGGAAGCAGGGCTGCATCTATACATACCGTAGGACGAAGAAACATCAGGGGATATATGAGATGTTCAGGGTCGGGAATAAGATATACATCGTGAGGTTAGAACAGAAAGCAGGTGCAAAGGGATGTCAATGAAGATAAACAAGCTTGAGATTGAGAATGTAAAACGGGTCAGGGCCGTGAAGATAGAACCTTCATCCAACGGCCTGACCATTATAGGTGGTAAGAACAACCAGGGAAAGACCTCCGTCCTGGATGCCATAGCGTGGGCATTGGGTGGGGAGCGCTTCCGACCGTCGCAGGCAACCAGGGAAGGCTCCACCATCCCACCTAACCTTAAGATAGTGATGAATAATGGACTGGTTGTGGAACGCAAGGGGAAGAACAGCAGCCTTAAGGTGACGGACCCAAGCGGACAGAAGGCCGGCCAGCAGCTCCTGGATGGTTTTGTGGAGCAGCTGGCCCTGAACCTTCCAAAGTTCATGGAGTCCAGCAGTAAGGAAAAGGCCAATACCCTGCTGCAGATAATAGGTGTCGGTCCCCAGCTGGTAGAACTGGAGCGTCAGGAGAAGGAGATGTTCAACGAGCGGACCTACATAGGCCGGACGGCAGACCAAAAAGAGAAGTACGCGAAGGAACAGCCTTACTTCCCGGATGTACCATCCACCCCTGTATCCGCATCCGAACTTATCCGGCAGCAGCAGGAGATACTTGTCCAGAACGGGGAGAACCAGCGGAAACGGGAACGGCGCCATCAGCTGGAGCAGGAGTACCAGAAGGTCACGGAGCAGATACAGGCCCTGCTGCAGGAACAGTCCCGGCTTGAGGAGGACCTTAAGGTGGCCAGGGGAAGCGCGGAGGACCTTGTGGACCAGTCCACGGCGGAACTGGAACAGAACATCGCGGACATCGAGGAAACCAACCGTAAGGTACGGGCCAACCTGGATAAGGACAAGGCCGAGGAGGATGCCAAGGACTATAGGGCGCAGTACAACACCCTCACCGCCAGGATAGAGGAGGTCAGGAAACAGAAGGCTGACCTGCTGAAGGGGGCCGACCTCCCACTTCCTGGGCTGTCAGTGGAGGAAGGGGAGCTTATCTACAAGGGACAGAAGTGGGACAACATGTCAGGCTCCGAACAGCTCCGGGTATCCACCGCAATTGTTCGCAGGCTTAATCCCAACTGTGGTTTTGTCCTCCTTGACAAACTGGAGCAGATGGACCTGGACACCCTGCAGGAGTTCGGGCAGTGGCTGGAACAGGAAGGCCTGCAGGCGATTGCCACCAGGGTAAGCACGGGAGACGAGTGTAGCATCATAATTGAGGATGGATATGTGGCTGGTCAGGACATGCCGGCAGCCCCTGAGCCACCGAGACAGACAGGGTGGAAGGCAGGCGATTTTTAATGGCAGATACATATTACGAAATCAAACCACAGTTCAGATGGATGGCTGACTATCTGGAGAATGAGACCGGCCTGCAGTACCGGTTCTACAACGCAGGCATCCAGGTCAATGTGACTGACAGGAAGGGGGCCGTACATTCCTATTACCCGACAACCGGCACGTGCATATTCCGTCAGGTTGGCAGCCGTACAGGCAGGACGGAGCGCGGCAGGACCTTCTACCAGTTTGTTGATACGGTCCAAAAAATTGAGAAGGAGTGAAGATAGATGGAAATCATCAAAGGAAAGATACCCGGGGCAAAAAAGGTGGTCGTATATGGCCCGGAGGGTATAGGAAAGTCCACGTTCGCATCCATGTTCCCGGACCCGCTCTTCATTGACACGGAGGGTTCGACCAAGGACATGGACGTGGCCAGGACCCCAATGCCCAGCAGCTGGATGATGCTCATGGAACTGGTGATGGAGGTCAGGCGCACCCCGGGCCTGTGCCGGACGCTGGTCATTGACACGGCAGACTGGGCGGAACATCTCTGTATAACCTTGATTTGCGATAAGAAAAAAATCAGTGGAATTGAAGATATCGGTTATGGAAAAGGCTACACGTATGTCCAGGAGGAATTCGGCCGGCTTTTAAATCTACTGGAAGAGGTTGTGAAGGCAGGCGTCAACGTAGTATTGACGGCTCATGCGAAAATGCGGAAATTTGAGCTGCCAGACGAATTGGGAGGTTATGACCGCTGGGAAATGAAGCTGAGTAAACAGACCGCCCCGCTAGTGAAAGAATGGGCCGACATGGTGCTGTTTTGCAATTATAAAACATTCGTGGTCAATGTGGACGGACAGGGCGCCCAGAAGGGGAAGAACAAGGCCCAGGGCGGAAAGCGTGTCATGTACACCACCCACCATAGCTGCTGGGATGCCAAGAACCGGTATGGGCTGGCGGATGAGGTGCCGTTCGGATATGATAGCATCCGCCATATCATTGAGGGACAGGCCACCACGCCCCCGGTTGCTGACAGGATGACGGGGCATGATGGAACTGACACGGCCCCTCCTAAAAGCAGCCAGTCCCCAACAAAGGAAACAGCTGCCAATAAGGACAAGGGCAGAACGGAGCCTGCAAAGGAAACGGAGACGGCGCCACCAGCTGATGATGGCCCCATGAACCAGCCAGGACCATCCGGTGTGGATGGACGCATCCCGAAGAACCTGCGTGACCTCATGGTGGCCAACCAGGTGGATGAGTGGGATGTGCAGGCCGTGGTTGAGGCGCGCGGGTACTTCCCGGGGGACATGCCGGTCAGGGACTACCCTAAGGATTTCGTGGACGGCTGCCTGGTGGGGGCCTGGGATAAGGTATACGGCATGATCAAGGAAATGAAGGAAAAAGACGGATTGGTATTCAATTAGGAGGTAAACAGACATGGCAGACATGAACGAGGCATTAGGCAGGGAATTAGGCTGGGATGACCAGATAGAGAATGACGGGGCGGACTATGAGCCGTTACCGGATGGCGAGTACGATTTTGAGGTCAGGACCATGGAGCGCGGGCGGTTCGCCGGGAGTGATAAGATGGCGGCCTGCAACAAGGCAACCATAGACTGTATCATCAAGGACGCCGAGGGGAAGGAACATCATGTGTATGATGACCTCATCCTGAACAGCAAGATGGAGTGGAAGTTATGCCAGTTCTTTTTGTGCATCGGGCAGCGTGCAAAAGGGGAGAAACTGAAGCCCAGATGGAATGAGGTGGTCGGTTCCACCGGAAGGTTTAAGATATATCTGAATGAATATACGGACAGGAATGGGAAGCCACGCAGGAACAACAAGGTGGACGAGTATCTTGCGCCGCAGCCGAAGCAGTTCAAGGCTGGTGATTTTTAATGGAACTGAGACCATACCAGTCTGAAGCGAAGGCAGCCATCTTTGAGGAGTGGGACAAGGGCGTCCTTAAGACGCTCCTGGTCCTTCCGACAGGATGCGGCAAGACCATAGTTTTTGCGAAGGTGGCCGAGGACTGTGTCCGCCGTGGGGACCGGGTATTGATCCTGGCCCACCGTGGCGAACTCTTAGACCAGGCGGCGGACAAGATAGCAAAGACAACGAAACTGGGATGCGCCACGGAGAAGGCGGGGCAGTCATGCCTGGGCAGCTGGTTCCGGATTGTGGTCGGTTCCGTCCAGACCCTGATGAGGGAGAAACGGCTGGGACAGTTCCCGGCCGATTATTTCACCACCATCATCATTGACGAGGCCCACCACTGCATATCAGACAGCTACCGGAAGATACTGGACCATTTTGACAAAGCCAGGGTCCTGGGCGTGACAGCGACACCGGACCGTGGGGACATGCAGAACCTGGGGCAGGTGTTTGACAGCCTGGCCTATGAATATACCCTCCCAAAGGCCATCAAGGGTGGATATCTCTCCCCCATCAAGGCGCTGACCATACCATTGAAGCTGGACCTGTCAGGCGTGGCGATGCAGTCCGGGGACTTCAAGGCCGGGGATATCGCGACAGCCCTTGACCCATACCTGTACCAGATTGCGGACGAGATGGAAAAGTACTGTAAGGACCGGAAGACCGTGGTATTCCTCCCGCTGGTGAGGACCAGCCAGAAGTTCCGGGACATCCTGGCCGGAAAAGGATTCAAGGCCGCCGAAGTCAATGGGGAAAGCAGGGACCGGGCGGAGGTGCTGGAAGCTTTTGACCGTGGGGATTACAACGTCCTGTGCAACTCCATGCTGCTGACGGAAGGGTGGGACTGCCCATCTGTTGACTGTATTGTCGTGCTCCGGCCCACGAAGGTCAGGAGCCTGTACAGCCAGATGGTAGGGCGCGGCACCCGGCTGCATCCAGGGAAGGAACATCTGTTGCTTTTAGACTTTCTGTGGCACACGGAACGCCATGAACTGTGCCATCCGGCAGACCTCATCTGTACAGACAGGGAAGTGGCACAGAAGATGACCGACAACATGGAGGAAGCCTGCGGCTGCCCTGTGGACATTGAGGAAGCGGAGAATAAGGCATCCAAGGACGTGATCGCGGAACGCGAGGAGGCCCTGGCCAAACAGCTTGCGGGGATGAAGAACAGGAAGAAGAAGCTGGTCGACCCACTGCAGTATGAGATGAGCATCCAGGCGGAGGACCTGAGCAGCTATGTCCCGGCATTCGGATGGGAGATGGCGCCGCCGACCGATAGGCAGAAGGCGGCCCTGGAGAAACAGGGCATACTGCCTGACCAGATTGACAACGCGGGTAAGGCCGCGAAATTACTTGACCGCCTGGACATGCGGAGGAAGGAAGGGCTTTCATCCCCCAAACAGATACGCTGCCTGGAGAAATACGGATTCCAGCATGTAGGTACCTGGCAGAAGGAGGATGCGAAGAACATGATTGACCGGATAGCCGCCGTGGGGTGGAGGGGTGCACCACCAGGAATTGACCCAAGGAGTTATACACCATAAGGAGCATGAAGCATGGACAATAACCAGTATGACCTGTTGGAGGTCTTGAACAGCATAGAACCGGCGGGACTGGATTATCAGCAATGGCTGAACGTCGGTATGGCCCTGGACCAGGAGGGCTATGGCGTGGATATATGGGATGCCTGGAGCCGGAAGGACCCCGGCAGGTATCATCCTGGGGAATGCCAGAAGAAATGGAATGGTTTCCATGGCCACGGCACACCGGTGACGGGAGGTACCATCGTACAGTATGCCAGGGAGCAGGGATGGACCCCGGCCCATGACCCGGGCCAGGCCCTGGACTGGGATGACACCATCTCATCGGATGGCGTCATCGTGGATACGGACTGGGTGGAAGGCCGTGACGTGAAGGAACCGGACAGCTGGGACCCCGTGAAGCAGCTCACCATTTATCTGGAGACCCTGTTCGAGGCCGGGGAGAATGTCGGATATGTGGTAAGGAGCTGGAAGAAGGATGAGAAGTGGATCCCGGCAGACAAAGGCGCTTACGACCGCACGGCTGGCCAATTGATTGAGGCATTGTCCAGCTGCAACGGTGATATCGGCAGCGTGCTGGGGGATTACAACCCGGAGGCAGGGGCCTGGATACGTTTCAACCCCATGGATGGGATGGATGTCAAGGACAGGAATGTGGCTGACTACCGCTATTCCCTGGTGGAGTCGGATGGGATGGACATCGAGAAGCAGCACGCCATCATAAGGGAGCTTGAGCTGCCGGTGGCGTGCCTGGTCCATAGCGGGAAGAAGAGCCTGCACGCCATCGTGCGTGTGGATGCGGCTGACTTCATGGAATATAAGAAACGTGTGGATTACCTATATACCATCTGCAAAAAGAACGGTCTGGAGATAGACCCACAGAATAAGAACCCTTCCAGACTGTCCAGGATGCCCGGAATCATCCGTGGGGGGCATAAACAGTTCCTGATGGATACCAACATCGGTAAGGCAAACTGGAATGAATGGAAGGAATGGATTGAGTCTGTTAATGACGACCTGCCGGACCCGGAGAGCCTGGAGGATGTCTGGGACAACCTCCCGGAACTGGCGCCCTGCCTGATTGACGGCGTACTCCGGCAGGGCCATAAGATGCTCATAGCCGGGCCGTCCAAGGCCGGTAAGTCCTTCCTGCAGATTGAGATGTGCATTGCCATAGCGGAAGGCAGGGAGTGGCTGGGCTGGAGGTGTACCCAGGGGCGGGTCCTGTACGTGAACCTGGAGCTGGACCGGGCAAGCTGCCTGCACCGTTTCAGGGACGTATACCAGTCCCTGGGATATAAGCCTGATAACCTCAGGAACATCGATATCTGGAACCTGCGTGGGAAGTCCAGGCCCATGGATAAACTGGCGCCGATGCTCATACGCAGGGCCGCGAAGAAGAATTACATAGCCATCGTAATCGACCCCATCTATAAGGTCATCACAGGTGACGAGAACAGCGCGGACCAGATGGCCAATTTCTGCAACCAGTTCGATAAGGTCTGCACGGAACTGGGCGTGGCGGTCATATACTGCCATCACCACAGCAAGGGCGGCCAGGGCGGCAAGAAGGCCATGGACCGGGCATCGGGTTCCGGTGTGTTCGCCCGTGACCCAGACGCCATGCTGGACATGATAGAGCTGGAGCTGTCCGAGGATGTACTAAAGGCCGAGGAGAACAAGGCCGTGTGCGCCGCGTGTAAGCAGTACCTGGACGCCCATTTCAAGTGGGAGGATGACCTGTCAGACGATGATTTATGCAGCAGTCACCAGATGCTTAAATACTGTGAGGAGAAGCTGGACAAGTGGCAGTGGGAGGCCCTGCAGCGCATCGTGGAGGCCGCTAAGACAAGGGCCAGGGCCGTGACGGCCTGGCGCATCGAGGGGACGCTGAGGGAGTTCCCGAAGTTCCCTGCAGTCAACCTATGGTTTGATTACCCGTGCCATAGGGTGGACACCGTGGGCGTCCTGGGGGACATCCAGCCTGAGACAGACAATTCAAGCTGGCAGAAGAATTTCAAGAAAAAACGGACCCCGGAGCAGGCCAGGAAAGACCGGATGGAGAGCCTGGAAGAGCAGTATGAGTCCCTGAAAAGTTTCAACCAGGACGGAAAAGTGACCATCAAGGAACTGGCAGAGAGCATGGGGACGACCGAAAAAACGGTCCGGAACCGGATAAAAGAGCATGGCGGGTTCTGGATTGATGAAGGGAATGTCGGTAAAAAGTAGAGGGAAAAACACGGAGGGAATCAGTTTCCCTGTCATGGAAAAACCGGAAGGGAAACAATTTCCCTGTGAGGGAAAAAGTCGATGATTTTCCATTTCCCTGTCAAAGTGAAAATCACGAAAAATACCGAGAATTTCCTTGTGAGGGAAAAAGTCGGAAAAATACCGGGTTTTTCCGAGGGAAGGAAAATGTACCCCCTTACAGGGGGTAATATATACATTTTCCCTGACGGTCAAAGGGGGAAAGAAAGGCGGGCTTAAGCGCTGCCCGCCGTCCTTCCTTCCCCTGTCCTTTGACAGAAGAGATTTTCATAACAAACAAGCGATTTTACACTTTAAAGAGGTGAAGCTATGGTGATTGATTTTTTTATGGCGATGGAGCCGCCCACATGCACCCACCAGGAGAAGCAGGTGCATGTGGTGAATGGGAAGCCGGTATTCTATGAGCCGGCAGAACTTAAAGCAGCCAGGGCGAAGCTGAGGGCGCACATGTCCAGGCACGTACCTGAGGAACCGGCCCAAGGCGCGCTCCGCCTGACAACCTGGTGGTGCTTCCCTCTCCAGGGCAGCCATCAGGACGGTGAGTACAGGACCAGTAAGCCGGATACGGATAACCTGGTCAAGATGCTTAAGGACGTCATGACGGACCTGGGGTTCTGGCAGGATGACGCACAGGTTGCCTGTGAGGTAATCTGTAAGTACTGGGCAGAGCGGCCAGGAATCTATGTAAGGGTGGAAAGCCTATGACCCTGGATGATGTGGTAATCCTGAGTGATCAGGACGTTAAGGGGATATGCAATGATGTCTATAACGGGTTCTGGCGCCGGTATAAGGATCCCCCAGCCTGGCAGTCACCGGAATGGGAGGATGTGGTGCGGCAGGAGAAGATGCTGCGGGAGCGGTACAGGTCCTGTCCGCTGGTAGTGCACATGCTCCAGGACCTGATGGACCAGCTGGAGGCCAGGAGTAAGAGGAGGGGTGGGAAATGATATGTGATACGGTCAGCGTGACAGCAGAGATTCATGAGGATGAAAAAAATATGGTCCCTATCCGTTACCTGGAGCTGGATGGGGAACGGAAGGAAATCCATTCATGCTACGGCGATGTCATCATCATCATAAATGCGATGGCTGATTACGCCGGTTTATTGGATGACTACCGCATGATGTACCCGGAAAGGCTTAACGCATTCGAGGCTGCAACCTATGAGTACCAGGCCAACCGCTGCAGGAAAATCCAGAAATACCTGGAACAGCAGATGGGATATGACCGGGATAAGGCCTTCGAGAAATGCCAGAGGCGCCGTGCCAGACAATCAGATGATGATGTGGGTGAGGAGGCCCTGATACTCCTGGCCAGGAAGAATGCGAATGAGGAACGGAAGAAGGAGGAGGCAAGGAATCCTTCTGAACCTATCAAGGAGAAGGCAAAGCCAAGGGAACTGGAAGGGCAATTGAGCTTTCTGTAAGTTTGTATCATAAATCGGTATTTGGAGGAGGAATGAACGTGGATAGATTAACGATACCAGACGAGCCTATAGAGGGCGGAATGAGGCGGTCAGTAGTTGATGCAAGGGCAGTCAAAGAACGGGCTATGACAATATACTGGCGGCTTAAAGCCTATGAGGATACCGGCCTGGAGCCGTGTGAAATTCCGGTATTATTGGATAGGCTCAAACGTGCGAGCGAGCAATGGAATATCTGGTGTGATGCTTACCAGAAGGATGTACCTGTATGGGTACCGGTAACGGAGCGGTTGCCAGAAGGTGGTCAGGATGTCCTGGTATGTACGGGTAACGGGTGGATTTTGGTAGCTTGGTATGGTACCAATGGACAAAGTTGGCACATAACTCCAACGGGGATTACTCATGATGATATCATTGCCTGGATGCCATTACCGGAGCCGTACAGGCCAGAGGCACCGCGAGAAGCCGGGGCCGAAGCTGTCCAGGGTGCGGAGGTGCCGGTATTGCATCCGGCAACGTAAATTAGCATTTAGTGAAAGGAGAAGTATGTGGATACCATTTGAATTAGGGCAGACTGTTTATGTAGTGGTTGATAATGGATACAATACAGAGCATACCATACATGACGGGTATGACCATTTGGGGGAGATTGTTTACAGAGAGACAGTGCATCATCCCTTATTGCAAGTTGAGCCGAGAAGGTTTAATTTACAGATGCTTGCCTATCATGGGCTTGATGGCATATATGCAACCCGTGAAGAGGCAGAAACACATTTAAAAAATTAAAATTTGGAGGATAAGAATAATGGTAAAAGGAAAAGCAAAGTTAATATTTGGAACCGGGGATATTATGATGACACCTGTTTTGCATAGCGAAAATGATATTACCCGGTATGGCATGTTGGCATTTAAAACAACAGAACCACACGAAATAGGCTCATATACAGGGAATGACACAGGATATAGGTTGTCAAATGCAGATGCATTGATGGTGTTTTACAAGGTGGAAAGCATTGATGCTTGTATAGAGAGGCTTAATAAACTCAAAGAAATGATGCTTGGAGGAACAGATGATGTGATGGAATTAGATTCTGTAGAAACAGAGGATGATTTTATTATCTAAACTGAGATTTGAGATACGAAAGGAGGAGCAGGAGATGTGCAAGGAGTGTATTAAAAAAGTACTGGAATGGTACAGCTTTGGCGTCATAGTAGGAGTGGGATTTTATATAGGATTAAACTTTGCAGTACAGGTCTTGAAGGTGGTAACGGACGTAATGAGGCAGTGGTGTCTATGAGGATAAAAGCAGACAGTAAGCAGGTGAAGGCCAACAAAGTCCTGCGGGCATCCGCCGAAAGGGGTGACACGGTACCATGAGACAGTGCTACATAGACAACGGGCGCGGGGGGCTGTGATGGCCAGCGTAACAATAAGGGCAGGATACGATACGGGTGCTGGGCATGTCCGTGGCTGGATGCGGGAGGAGGTGATGTCGGTGGACAAGAGCATTCTAGTGGTGTATGCAGATGCCAGGGCCAGGATAAAGCTGGTGCGGGAACAGACAGAGAAGAAGCGCCGTAGGCTTGAGAAACTGGAGCAGAAGGGAGTACGGGTATCGGATTCCGTATCCTGTGGGAAGAGGGGAAAGAAACCGCTGGGAACTGTGAGGATTACGGGATACCCGGTTCCTGAACATGACAGAGCCAAGAGGGAATATGAGAAGCAGTATGGCAATCTGATGCGGGAGGAACAAGAGCTTCTGGAACTTCAGACGCAGGTGGAGGAGTACATATCCGGTTTAGATGATATTGAGATACGCAATATAATGACCCTGTATTATGTGGAGGACATGACCTGGATACAGGTGGCGCACGGCATGAACCGTATATATCAGAGTAAGAGCCGATGCTATACAGCAGATAGTTGTCGAGGAAAGCATGACTATTATTTAAAAAACTTTTAGTTTTCACGGTTTTCACGGTTTTAATGTGGTAGACTTTAAACTGGGAGTGGTGTAAAAGCCGCTTCAATCCTCCCCACAGATAGCGGCTGCCAGGTGTCACACCCTGGTGGCTGACTAACCGGTATTGTGTAATCCCTCATAAGACAGACCTGTGCTTTAACGGGACAATGCCGCAGGGTACACAGGCGGTGAGGTATCTGGTTTTATCCCCCACGACATTTTCCAGATACAATTAGGGCATCCTAGAAATAGGGTGTCCTTTTTATTATTTGACCCTTGACTCAGAAGAACATATGTTCTATACTTTGGTTACGAAGAGAAAATATGGGTATGTTTTTGTAAGATTTGTGGAATTGGGAGGGGGATATTTGTATATTCTTTCCATTCGGCGTGTGATATAATTAAGAAAAACGTCGAAACGGGGAGAATAAAATGGATAAAAAGCAAAGTGCAAATAATGAGAAAAAGGTATCAGTGGCTAATTTTAATGTAGTTTTTATGGGGGACAAAGATGAGAGTCCGTTACTGGATTATTTTGACACTATTTTAATGCCGGCTTTGAAAAGTGGAATTACAAGAAGCCAAGGGGATAATACCTATTTGCTTATGGATATTGAAGTTAATCAGGATGCAGATTGTGAATATATATTGACAGGGTTGATTGTTAAAAGTACAGTTCTTGAAGTTAAATCTATGTTTGATGAGAACGGGAATTTGGTCGAAAGAAATGATGTTTATCCAACGGCTCCATTTTCTACTTTTATAATTTACCTAAAAAATCATAGAATGATTTTAGTTGAAAATCAAAAAGGAAGTCCATCTTTGGACAGCTTCCGCTCAACTGTTAAGTATGTTTTAGATACGTACGTTGCAAGAGAGAACCATGCAAGAATGGAGCAGGAGAAAGAGCAGCTTCCAATTCCTCTTGTCAGTGTCGTGGGAATACCGCCTAAGGGTGGCATGATAGCGGCATTAAAACAGGTAGAAAAAATTTCAACATTGACATTGAAGTTTTATCCGTTGAATGGTGATGGAGATATAGATTTATCTGAGATAATGAGCGGGATATCAAAAGAATTGCGTAGAAAAATAGGAAGTGATCGGGGATCGGTAACATACCGATCACCAAAGAATATTAATGGAGTTATAGAGGTAGTAGAGGCAGCGGAAGGTACAGTTGAGCCTATTGTGGTGGCGAAGTATCCAGGAAGAAAAGGGGAATCCACGATTAAGTATAATGAAATATCTGATAGGAGAAAAATGCGTGTACCCGATGGAGAGAGAAATGCAGAGTTATCCAGCATGATTAATCAGGGAAAAGAAATTGACAGTATAAATTATACTAGTGAGGAAAATAATAAAATATATTTGAGAAATCAAGGGAAAATAATAAAATTTGTTCGTAAGGAAAAATAAACAATTTTGGAGGGGGATGATTATGGATAATTTAAATCTTGATAATATTGAACAATTACTTCAATCTGAACCTTCTGAAAAGTTACTTTTTAAAGCAATCAAAGCTCTTAAAGTTGAAAAGAAGAATAGGAAATCACGATGGATATTAGTAGTTATATGTTGTATCCTCGGTTCCATAGTCGGAATTCATAAAGAAACAGTCACTATTTTCAGAGAAAGTATAGATGCTATTTTAAATGTTTCACTAGCACTTTTCGGAGTAATTTTCACTGGATATTCCTTGCTACAAGCCTTTATGAATAAACAGATGTTACTTCAACTTCTAAAAGACACAAAAGTATGTGACGGAGGAGAAAAGAGTAGATTACAAGATATCAATGAGAATTTTGTATATTTAATGCTATTGTATGTTATTGCGATAATTGTAACATTGATTATAAAAATAGTGATGTTTTGTTTTCCTGACAGTTTTACATTATTTTTAAACATGATAGTAAATAATGTGATTGCAGTAAGTTTAATTGCGGTTTATTTTATTTTTATTGGAATAATACTGTGGAGGACAGTTAGTTTCGTTTCTACAATTTTTCAACTGTTCAATATATATGCTGTAACAAGAGTTCTTGAAATGATAGATGAGGAAGAAAAACCATAATTTATCATATAAAAGGCGATGATTAGGGGCCACCTCCGGGCGGCTCTTTTACATACCCCAAAACAAACAAAGGAAAGGCAGCCTATTGGGCCGCCTCATCCCTACAAAGTTCATCCAGTGTGACGCCCAGGGCATCCGCCAGCTTGATTGCAGTATCTACCTTGCAACGGTCAAACCTCTCTATGTCTTCGATTGTCCGTTGTGGTACGTTGGCCAATTCGGACAGGGCACGGATGCTTAAGCCATGGTTATTTCTTATCTTTTTTAAGTTCATGGTATGACCTCCTTATCTTGGGGAGTGTACAGCACAGTACATAAATGGAGCAGCACATCACAAGAATGCATGACGGGATGGACCAATCTGTACCGAGGGCGTAAATAAGGGTGAATATTAATAGTACTGTATCAAACTTCATTGATTAAATTTAACTGATGTGGTAAGATTTTATTAGGAGGGGAGATTTCTCTCCCCGGTGTCCTATTTGAGAGCTTGTATCAACTGTGCGATTGCGGTAATCAGAGCGGCGGTGGCGACCATGGCTTTGATTATTTGGTTGAACAAGTTCTCATTTTTCTTTTGTTTCTTACCCATCGGCTACCCTCCTTTCCTTTTGATAATACAATTATACCACGTTATAACGTGGGAGTCAAGCGGAATATGGATATTTTATAAGTTTGTTGCATCTGCTGATACTGGTAGGTGCTATTTTATTGTATGAAAGAAGGTGGACCTGATGGCATTGACGCCAAAACAGAAAATATTTGCGGATGAGTACCTGGTAGATCTCAATGCCACCAGGGCCTACAAGGTGGCGTATTCACGGGTGAAGAACGAAGAGACTGCCGCTGCTGCGGGAGCCAGGTTGTTAAGAAATGTTAAGGTTGTGGAGTATGTCCAGAAACGGATGGATGAACGTGCCCAGCGTACTGAGATTACCCAGGATAGGGTGCTGCAGGAACTGGCGAAATTGGGTTTCTTCGACATCAGGAAGCTGTTTGACGATAGCGGAAAACCGTTGGATATTACCGGTTTAGATGACGAGACGGCGGCGTGCATTGCCGGCCTGGAAGTAATGGATGTTTACGAGGGAGCTGGAGAGGATAAAGAATTTGTCGGATATGTCAAGAAATATAAACTCTCCGATAAGCTTAAGGCCCTGGAACTGATTGGGCGGCATCTGGGGATGTTCAAGGACAAGCTGGAGCTGTCCGGTGGGCTTGACACTGAAAGGACCAAACTGGATGACCTAATCCAGCAGATGCGTGGTGGTGGCTAATGAGTGCGGAGAGATTGCTGCTGTCGGATAAGTACAAGGCATTCCTGCGCTGTGATGCGCCGGTGGAGTTTCTGGAGGGGACAACGGCAGCCGGAAAGACCACTGTGGGGCTGTTCAAGTTTATGCTCAAAGTGGCGGAGTCACCCAAAAAGCTTCACATCCTGGCTGCGGACGACACAGGCGCGGCCGAGAAGAACATCATCCAAAAGGATCTGGGTATCCTGGATGACTTCGGCGTATTGGTGGAGTACAAAGGCAACGGCGGAGGCGGATATAACATGCCACACATCCTCTTCCACACATCCGGCGGAGATAAGATTATTTTCGTGGTTGGCTATGGCAATAAACGCAAGTGGAAAGACGCTCTGGGCGGTCAGTATGGCTGCCTGTACATTGACGAGATTAACACGGCTGACATTGAATTTGTACGTGAGGCCGCCATGCGGAGCGATTACCTGATGGCCACGCTCAATCCGGATGACCCTGGCCTGGATGTCTACAAGGATTATATCAACTGTTCCAGGCCGCTGCCAGAATGGGAGGCAGAGACGCCAAAAGAGATAATGGATGAATTACAAGAGGAACCAAAACCCGGCTGGGTACACTGGTTCTTTTCTTTTGTCCATAACCTGGGATTGTCCAAGGAGAAGCTGGACCAGATAATGACGAATACCCCGAAGGGTACGAAAATCTGGAAGAATAAGATTCAGGGTCTGCGTGGTAAGGCAACCGGCCTTATTTTTTCCAACTTTGAGCGGTCCAAGCATGTCATCACAGTCCAGCAGGCCAGGGTGCTGAAATTCAAGAAGTTCACAGCCGCTTTGGACACGTCCTACTCATCCAAGTCCCCGGATACCATTGCAATGATATTCCAGGGCATCACGGAGGACAGGAAGCTTATCACCCTGGCTGAGAAGGTCTACAACAACGCCAAGCTTGATATCCCATTGGCCCCCAGTGACACGGCGGTCAAGTTTGTGGCCTTCCTGGAGCAATGCCGCAGGGACTGGGGATTCGCGAAGGATGTGTACATAGACAATGCGGACCAGGCGACCATCACGGAGTTACGCAAATACAAGCGGCTTAAAGGCTGTCTATATAACTTCTGGGATGCGTACAAGCAGCTGGAAATCATAGACCGTATCAACCTGCAGCTGGGCTGGATACAGCAGGGGTGTTACCTAGTGGTGGATACCTGTGTGGAGCATCTTTCCGAGTTGGACCGGTACAGTTGGGACGATGAGAAAGACAAGCCCGAGGACCGGAATGACCATACCATTAATGCCAATCAGTACGCATGGATACCATACAGGATCCTGATTGGATTCGAGGAGGCTGAGAAGAAATGAGGTGGCTGAACAACATGAATGAGACAATCAAGCGGGGTATCCGCAGCTGGCTGAATGTGGTACCGGCCAGCGGGAACTGCATCCAGATTAACGAGGTCCTGGACTTCGAGGCCAATG
>ERZ1036416.207-NODE-207-length-23188-cov-35.028012_pt1 | contig 23188 bp, 24 predicted proteins | sample MGYA00514219_ERZ1036416 | MGnify/ENA primary metagenome ERZ1036416 (study PRJEB33795, sample SAMN09464945) | human gut metagenome | host: Homo sapiens | place: USA: Stanford, California | collected 2016-11 | study: EMG produced TPA metagenomics assembly of the...
GATGATGCTGATGGGATTTCAATGATGAAAGCAGTGCGTCCATTACTGCTTTCAGCCCTTATCTGTCCGCCATGCAGTACAATAATATTTTTTGCAATAGCAAGCCCCAAGCCGGAGCCTCCTGTCTCGCTTAATCTCGCATTGCTTAAACGGCAGAATTTATCAAAAATCACATTGAGCTTATCCTCCGGAATTTCCCCATCATTTTCAAATCGAATCACCGTCCATTCTGAAAGCTCTCTGGCTGAGACTTTGATAACGCTGTTTTCCGCACTATAAGAAATGGCATTTTTCAGGATATTATTAAACACTCTGGCCAGCTTATCAGAGTCTCCATATACAGATATGTCCTCATCCACATGATTCTCTATGATTTTTCCGCATGCATTCAACTGCGGATACAACTCATCTGAAATCTGAGCAATCATATAGAAAAGATCAACCTTTGCCTTATGAAGCGGAAGAGATTCGGAATGGCTGCGGGTAATCTCAAAAAACTCATTCACCAGGGTCCTGAGCCGGTTCGCCTTTTCCCATGCAGTATGGATATATTTTGCTTTCTCCTCATCGGGCATATCCGGTGTTTCATCTAAAAGGCTGAGATATCCTATTACTGAAGTCAGTGGGGTTTTGATATCATGGGCCAGATATACTACCAAATCATTCTTCTGCTGCTCTGCCCTCTTAGCCTTATCCGCCCTTTCTGCAAGTGTCCGCTTTACATCAGCCAGTTTATGCTCCACACTCTCCAGTTCCGGAGACAGGGAAATCGCTGCCCTTTCTTCCATAAGCTTGTCAATCCCTGTAACTACCTCATCGAAATATCTTTTATATGTGTCCAACAGCATGTGGAACAACAAAAAAACAAATATGATTATGACTAACGCAAGAATAAACTGCATATTGACAGTCACTAGCTTGAAATATAACAAATCAGCTTCCATCTCACTGATTGAAAGACTACGTGCAAACCACCTAACAATCGCATCTGCCAAGTGTCCACGTGTCAGCATCCGCAGTCCAAAGACTGCAGCAACTGCTCCCACTGTAATCCATAATCCTCGGATAAACGTAATACGGCCGAGTTTTGAATAATTGTACTTTGCTTTTTTAAATTTCACCAATTTTATATCCTACCCCCCAAACCGTTTTTATATATCTGGGATTTTCCCCGGTATCCTTCATCTTCTCGCGAAGATGGCGGATGTGTACGGTAATTGTATTGTTACTCTTGGTATAATATTCTTCCTGCCAGACTTCATGGAATAATTCTTCGGCACTGACGACACTGCACTTGTGCTCTAAAAGAATTCTTAGTATGGAAAATTCCGTAGGAGTCAATGACAGAGTCTCTCCATTAAGCCGGCATTCATATGTCTTAATGTTCATCGTCAAACCTGCATATTTGAAGATTTCATCTGCTGCCGGAACCGCTGAGCCCGCATTATATTTCTTGTAACGGCGTAGCTGGGCCTTTACCCTTGCTACCAGCTCAAGGGGCAGGAACGGTTTTGTAATATAATCATCTGCACCGAGTGTAAGCCCGGTAATTTTATCCGTCTCTCCATCCTTAGCCGTAAGTATAATTACCGGATATGTGTACTCCTTACTTCGGATGGACTGACATATCGAAAGTCCGCTGATATCCGGAAGCATGATATCCAATATAGCCAAATCAAAATCTGTGCTCCCGATACAGACAAGCGCTTCCTCCCCTGAATAAAACTTATATACATCCATATTTTCATTCTGAAGATATACTTCAATCAGATCCGCAATTTCTTTCTCATCATCAACAACAAGTATTTTTTCAAGCAAAGCATGACACTCCTTTCAGATTAAATCATATACATTATACCGGATCCGTGACACTAATGTGTTTATATATAATGGATAAATGATTAATTATTTCCTAAGATACGCAAAATTACCATTTTTATTTATGTTGGAGAAATGTGATATTAAAGCCCGAACTGTTTGGCTGGAGCCTTAGTTTATAAAAAGAAAAAGGCGGCCTGAAAATAAATTCAAAACCGCCAGTGGAATTCGCATGCTTGTTGTAAAACTCCAAATTGTATTTTATTTGTTCCAAAAGTCCTCCACACAATCTAAGATTTCACTCGCCGATAATATAATCGCCAAATAATGCTTGGCTTATGAATTTTTTTATCAGCATTGCGGCTTCTACTGCATTGGACTGCGGTAATACCTGCGCCGCTTAAATCCTGTATTTCTTTCAAGGTACACTCGCTATTTCAAATACATTATCCCTTTTTCTTGCGTAGCTTTAAATCAATATTTTTCATTTCCGCTGCATCCTGCAGTAATTCAGCAACAAAAGCGCTTTTTTCTTTAAGCGGCAGTGTTTCCATATCAGGTTTACAGTCAACTTCTTTAAGTACCGTTTGCAGTTCTTGCAGTTCCAGCAGGTTGACCGCTACACAAAAAAGTGTCTTTTTGCGGCCATCATTATAATTGGATAATAAAACCTCCAGAATGTTGGCCTTCTCCGCCTGCTCTGCATTATAAGCGTCTATCCCAAGGCGTTTGGCCTTTTCCATATCGGATTTTCGGTTCCGGTGTGTTATGAAGGAATCAAAATCGTCAATATGAGCGTATTTATCACAAGGGTACTCTTTGCATTGAAAGCAATATTGAGCACCATCATGCTCCATGCTGCACCTTGCGATTTTGCAGGATTGGTTCCCCTCACCGCCGCCGCAGCCGGGGCAGTTTTTATTCAGGAACATGGGGCAAAGCCCACAATTCAAACCGCAGAGAGAAAATAATTGATTTTGTCGGTTAAATCCTTTCATTGAACCGCCTTAAACAGCCTACCTGCAAACGGTTAGGATAAGCTCTGATAATGCTTGACCTAACACAGTAGGAAATTTGAAAATTTAAAACTCATATCTTGTACCACGCGATAGTAACAGGCCGTCTGTTAATTCTACACATAGAATGATGGTATTCTCGTCATCGAAATTATTATGTCCATTATCAATCCACTCCGCAAAGACATTTTTCAACTTTTCAGCAATTATATAATTCTCTTTTTTTCCGAAATACCCCAGGCTGATGCCTTTGCCATGCGCTGTAAACCACTCGCCGGCGATTGCAACAACAGGGTTTACTTTTATATGTTTCATTTTATTTGAGAGGGCGTATGTAATGATATAAAATGCACCATTTTCGTAATAGGCATTAACATATCGCACATAAGGCGTTTCATTTTCCGTTGTTGCCAATGCTATAATTGTGTCTTTTCCGAAACGCTCAATCATTATCTGTTCTGCTTCCCGACTAAAATTATTCATGATATCCTTGCCTCGTATTATAAAGTAGTAGTGTTTATAGTCCCTCTCCAAGGACTGTATGCTATACTGTTTGGAGATGCTGTGGAGTGGTTTATTTTTCCTACCACTTGATGGTTTCAGAAAGGCTCCAGCCACAGTCTCTTTGTATAGTTGTTAATCAGTTAGATACCGCATGACGGTTTATTTAGAACGAGGTTACAAGCGCAAAGAGTACCCGTGGGTTCCAAACAGTATCAATTACTTCTCTATGATCTACGCAGGAATTGACGTTGCCAAAGATAAGCATGACTGCTTTATCACCAATTCTGATGGTGAAGTGCTCTTTAAAGCATTTACCATTCCAAACAACCGCGATGGATTTGATGATCTCTATCTGAAGATTTTATCCGTTACTGATGATTTAAACAAAGTTAAAGTAGGGCTTGAAGCCACTGGACACTACAGTTATAACATCTTAGGGTATCTTCTTGATAAAGGTCTGACCACCTTTGTTATCAATCCGTTACATACCAATCTTTACAGAAAAAGTCTAAGCCTTAGAAAGACCAAAACGGATAAGGTTGATGCCCATACGATTGCTACTATGCTTATGTCTGATGTGAACTTAAAGTCCTACTCTGACACATCTTACCACAACGAGGAACTAAAGTCACTAACCCGTTATCGTTTTGGTAAGGTAAAACAACGGGCAAAACTCAAATCCTCTGTTGCCCGGCTTGTGAATATCCTTTTCCCCGAACTGGAAAATCTCGTCCCGACTCTTCACATGGCATCTGTTTATGCACTCTTGTCAGAGTTCCCCAGTGCATCTGACATTGCCGGCAGTCATCTTACCAGGCTGACAAATCTTTTATCCGCTGCATCAAAGGGGCACTATGGAAAAGATAACGCAATCCTTTTTCGGGAAGCAGCAAAGACCTCTATCGGCTCACATATGCCAGCAAAGTCTCTGGAATTAAAGCACACAATTCAATTGATCCAGGAGCTGACTTCCGAAATCAATGATATCGAGACAGCAATCAAACGTATCATGGATGAAATAAATTCTCCGATTCTGACGATTCCCGGGATCAGCTACCGTATGGGTGCTATGATACTTGCCGAGATTGGAGATTTCAGCCGTTTTGATTCGGCAGATAAGATACTTGCCTATGCCGGAATGTCACCTTCCACCTACCAGTCCGGGCAGCTTGATAACTGTTATGCCCATATGGAAAAACGAGGTTCCAGATATCTGCGCTATTCGCTTTACAATGCTACCAAATATGTCTGCCATTGGGACGAGGCCTTTGGTTCATATCTTGAAAAGAAGCGCTCTGAAGGCAAGCATTACAATGTTGCGTTATCTCATGCTGCCAAAAAACTTGTGCGTCTGATCTATGCAATGGAAAGATCCGGGCAGCCATACAGGACAGCTGCTTAATTTTTTCTGTAAATATCTCCTTTTTGAGTGCCAGTAATGACACTCTGTTTGTCATGCAGTTTTCAAGGTTCAAATATATCTGAAATGCTTGTCAGCAATTCATTCAAAAATTTCATTTTTGGTCTTGACTTTTAATAGTTAGTCTTTCTAAATTATGATTTCTTTTGTCGGCAATCACTTTAAAGCCCCTGTCATTTTTCCAGCATTGGATTGTATTCTGGCTATCAGTAATCGAATTGTAGAAATCAATTCCACTTTTTCTCAACGCTTCGTCAAGACACTACAAAAGCTATACTACAGGAAATTTAATATACCGTATGCACAACCAACTGTTCCTCCATTAAGAAGCAGTTCCTTAACTCTTTTTTGCAAACTAGTTTCTGCTGGCAGGCTTTCATTATCGGTATTCACCGAAACCTGAAACAGCCATTCGATATATTCTCTATCCTCTTTCTCCTCATGGATAATTTCAAAACGTTTCTGAAAAGATAGTATATTTGATTGTTCCGACAACAGCGGTTCTAATGCCGGGGATAATAACCATGAACTGCAGGTATATTTTTTATATGGATAACTGCCATAGTAAGTGTGAAAAAATATGTTAGCCTGCTTCAACGAATTATCAACAGCCTCCTTAGATAAATTCGAATCTGACGGCACATGAATCCCTATAACATTCTCTCCTTCGTACTCTTTAAATTCATACTCCAACTCACCAATGCGAAATATTTTCATGCTAAGCTGACGGTAAGTCCACCATCCTCGATCAAAAAACATTCTTCCATTTTTTCTTTTACACTCATCAATAAATCTCGTAAAACATTTCATGGTTTCCATATAAAATTTGGGGTATACTTTTTTTCTGATACTGGTCAAACACCCGCCTGGCACATTCTAATTGGCAATACAGCATTTTTAAATTATCCTCATCTTCGGCCAATACTGTCTTTAATTCCTCGTAGGACTGCGCTGCTGTTTTTCCATCTATCAATTTATCCAAATATTCATCCATCTGGCTTAAATGAATTTCCCCACAAATAACTCTTAATTTTTGAATTATTTCATACTGCAAACCGATTAAATGATATAGCTCATGCAATCTCATAGATAGCCACCTCGCTAACTTCTTGTTTATCTTTTGATCTATTCTTTTCTACAAACTTGAATTTTCTTCTCTATTAGCGGTTATATTTTGCTCCTGCATAAAGCAGCAACGCCAATCCCACAACAAATCCCAATGCAAAAGCGATAAAACTTAATGCTGAATCTGTTATACCGATTATTATAGCAGTCACCAAAAGACCAATTCCAATAATGATAACACCCCAACCTGATATTTTACAAAAAGCCTTTTTATCACTTGGAGACACTTTTTCATAATGATAACTATGAAGTAAAGTGATTTTTTCCTTTTTCCACATCAAATAACCAAGTGTTATGAATACACTTCCTATCACTGCGACTATAATTGCTCCAACCATATCAATACACCTCCAAATCCTTATTTTCCATGTTCCATTCTCACATTCTAAAACTGATGTATAAAATATTCTGCAATATAGCGGCTTTTCATTTCCACTGTGCCGCAGTTTTATCTATTGTTTCATTTACAGGTTCTTTATCGTATCTGTGATTGCCATGTCTCGCATCCATTTCGCCGGCGTGTATACTGCAGCAATACAGAAAAAGGTAACCATTAAAAATAGAATAAACGAAATCTTACACTTTTCCCAGTCCCTCCTAGTCGCCCCCCTTTTCTTAAAATATCTCTGCCGAACGAGAGACTTACTCTGTCCGGCAGGATATTTTCAACCTTTTACTTACAACTCATTAATTGTTGCGGTAATCGCCATATTGCATATCCGTTTAGATGGAGCATGGGCTGCAATAACAGCAGAAACAAAAATAAAAACTGTTACTACAGCGAGCAATGCAATCGGCAAATGCCATGCCACTCCAAAATGACGTGTAATCATCAGCGTATGCAGAAAACGGCTGAAAGGAATTCCCATTCCACAACCCAATATCAGACCTGAAACAGCATAGGTAAAGGCTTCCGCCGAAATCATTCGTGTAAGCTGTTTATTGTCCATGCCAACCGCACGCATTGCACCATACTGTTTTGTTCTCGCAGATACACTCATAGAAATACTGTTAATTATATTAAATAGAGTAATGACCGCAATAATCGCTAAAAATCCATAGCAAACAATCCGTGATGCCCAATAAGTTGTGTTGTTCGTCCGATTACTTTCCCGTTGGTCAGTAACAGCGATATCGTCATTTTCAAGTTTTCTGATCTGTGCTACTGTTTCATCTGTAGCATCTTTCCCCAGTTGAACACCAATCAAACCATATTTTTCCTGTCCCATGAGGCGGTCAAACGTTTCCTGTGAACAGATGATAATCAGATCATCGCCAAACAGTCCTTGTGACAGGGCGCAGGAAATCTCAACCTCAGTGCCTGCAATCTGAATGGTATCGCCGACTTTTAAGGAGTTGTTTTTATTAAAGACTGTCGCAACCTTGTTGCTGTCTCCATAAACTTCATTCAAGGTTCCCTGAGCAATATTTCCTTTTGCATAGTCCAACAGCGTATCATCATAGGAAACAATATTGATATGGTCTATCCCAGCTCTTGAAGATGTTGCAGGAATATTACCCATATAGCTACTGCCATAAGCATTTGTAACGCCATCTATTTTTCTGATTTCATCAACCAAATCACGGTCAAGAACCATTTCATTACTATAACTGGCTAACGCAAGATCCGCTGAGGTAACATTTAGTGATGGCAGCAACAACCGTACCATATCCATCACAATGGAAAAAGAAAGAAACAATATAATACAGAGAGCAAAAGAGGCTGTCAATAAACACCAGTTTTTCTTTAATGCTACTGCATGATGTATGCCCAAAGAACAGTCAATTTTCCCAACACCTATCTTTGCGGCATGGTAAACAGTAGCTGTGTTTTCCATATTACCGGAAACTGCCGACATAGGGGAAACCTTAGCAGCACGTTTTGCCGGGGATTGTGCCGCCAAAAGTACTGTTACAATTCCTACCACGGCTCCGCTGATAAGACCGGCAGGACTGATTTTGAACACCGGTGTCACAGCAAATTCACCACCGACAACATAGCGGAGTACCCCGCAGATGCCCCAACTGATGATTGTACCCATAAGGATTCCAGCGGGTACTGCTATCTTGCACCAATTCAATGCCTCCAGCCGCACAAAGCGGATGACTTGCTGGCGGCTTGCGCCAATACAGCGCATCATGCCAAAGAACTGTGTCCGATTGGCTATATTGCTGTTCATGCTACCAGAGATCATCAGTACGCCTGCTAAGAGCACTATAATAAACAGAATCACTGCAATTCCGTAGAAATTCTTCATAGCGGTATTGCTGCTTTGCCCTGCCATACCCATTACACCGGTATTTTCTGAGATGTTTTCCGCCGGCAGCTGATATTGTGCCTGCAATTCTGTGATGGCTTTGGTTGCTTTCGTCGCATCCTCGAACTGCACATAATAGGCTGGCTCATTGTCTGTAATTCCATTATTCTCCATAATGGAGGCAAATGCTATTTGTGTCATATATACCCCTACTAAATAGGTCTGATTTTCATAATATCCTTTATCCTCTGTACCAAACCCAGATATTTTAAACGTTGCATCTCCGGCAGGGGTATGCAAGGTTACATTTTCTCCAATCTGTGCTCCAAATGCTGTTACAGCATTTGGGCTAAGCATAACTTCACTATCATTCTGCGGAAAAGCCCCATCCGTAATTCCATTTGAGATCTGGTTCATATAGGTTTCTTCGGTACCATATAAGACAGCTTTTTTTTCGCGAATACGATACGGCTGCCCTCCTTCATAGTTAAACACGGAAGATGCACCTACATCGGTAACATCTGTACGTCTACAGATTTCCTCTGCAATATCCTGTGAGATATGATCCAGTTGAAGATGCCAGTTTCCATGCTTGCTCAACATGATGCTGCTTTCCGTCCGAATCATCATGTCTGTTACACTGAAAATCGCAGTCACAAGAAAAACAGCACATATAATGCATAGAATTGTCATACGGTTCTGCCGCCTGCGGACTTTTGCAGAAATCGGCACAAGACTAAGATAGCTTTTCATTCACTGCACCTCCCCAGATCGGTCAGCACACCATCCGACACCTGCAGTACCCGGTCTGCAGTCTGTGCAATGCTCCGACTATGCGTAATCATAATAATAGTCTGTGCGTATCTCTTTGACGCATTTTTCAGCAAAGTAATTACCTCACTGCTATTCTGCGTGTCCAGATTTCCAGTCGGCTCGTCAGCGAGTATCAGCGAAGGCCGTGAAATCAACGCACGCCCGATTGCCACCCTCTGCTGCTGACCTCCAGATAACTGGCTCGGCAGATGGTTCCGGCGTTCTTTCAAGTTAAGAACTTCCAAAAGCTCCTCCAGATACTTCTTATCCGGTTTCTGATAATCAAGCAATACCGGGAAGATAATATTCTGCTCAACAGTAAGCTCTGGGATCAGGTTGAATGCCTGAAAGATAAAGCCGATGTTCCTCCTGCGGAAAATCGTCAACTTGCTCTCCTTCATTGCAAAAATATCTTTGCCGTCAATCAGCACTTTTCCTGATGTCGGGTTATCCAACGCACCAATCATATTGAGTAATGTACTTTTTCCGGAGCCTGATTCCCCCACAATAGCCACATACTCACCCTTTGGGACAGAAAAATTGACTTTCTTCAATGCCCGTACGGATGTTTCACCACTGCCGTAAGTTTTGGAAATTGATCTTACTTCTAATAAATCCATATTATAAGCACCTCTTTCTCATATTTTTAATTCTATGAAAGTATACCATCCAAACCTTACTGTAATATTACTGTAAGCCTACAATTTTGTAGGGATTAAAAAACTCAGGGTAAAAGTTGTTCCGGCTCCTAACGTACTGTCCACTTCTATCGTGCCATTGTGCGATTCAACAATCATTTTTGCGAGAGGAAGACCAAGGCCAATGCCTTGCTTGTCTTTAGAAAAACGGCTCCGGTAAAACCTCTTGAATATATGGTGCAAATCCTCCGGCTGGATGCCGCTCCCATTGTCCTTTATGATAATCTGAACTACAGATGCAGACTTTTTCCATTCAATCCAGACAAAATTCCCCTTTTCTGTGTGGTCAAAGGCATTTTTCACAATATTTTCTACTGCCTCTATCATCCAGTCATGGTCACAAAGCAGTGAAATATGTTCATCCCCGGTCAGCACCAGTTCCTTCTCTTCCTGCTTAGCACGGTATGCAAAGTGCAGTTCCACTTCTCCCATCATATCCGCCACATTTTCCGAGGTCTTTTCAAATACAATGGAACCGGCATCCAGCTTCGTAATCTTCAGCAGATTCTGTACCAGTGTTTCGATCCGATCAAGTTCTTTTTCTGACAGTGCCGCAAACTCCTGAATTTGCGACAGTTCTTCCGTTTCCCCCTGCAGAAGTCCGTTATAAATATTCAATGCCGCAAGAGGGGTTTTCAGCTGATGGGAAATATCCGATATGGTATTTTTCAAAAACTGTTTCGATTTTCTCTCATTTTCTACATTTGCGTCCAGAATGGCAGCCAGAGAATTTACCTCATGGAACAGCCGGTACATTTCCCCTTCTTCATCACATTCTATCCTCGTCTCCCTGTTACCGGAAATGTATTCTGTGATCTGAACCACTGCATTTTCCATAATTTCATTCTGTTCTTTAAAGTATCCATAACAGGCTGCCATAATCGCAATACACATGAACAAAGCGCATAACAGAATATAAAGTGCTGCATTGTTAAGTTCAAACATCATGAATGACACGGAAACCACGATAAATATCAGCATACAAACCATAATTTTATAAAATAAAGCCTTAATTTTTCTGTTTGCCAGTATTTTCATGATGCACCTCATTCAGCCGTGTTCCACTTATAACCCATGCGACGGACGGTCACGATCCTTTTGGGATTACCCGGATCATCTTCAATCTTTGTTCGCAGTCTGCGTATATATACCGTAAGGGAATTATTGTCTACATAGTTTTCATCGCAGTCCCATAACCGATTTAGAATCTGCTCCGGGGAAAGAATCTTATCTGGATTTTCCATGAATAAACATAACAATTTATACTCTCTCGCCGTTAATTCGACTTGCACATCATTTTTATATACTTCTCCTTTCAGAACCTGAACCCGTATACCATTAGAATTCAATTCCGTATCCGCCTGATTAAAATTCTCGCTTCTTCTAAGTAGGGCATTGATTCGCGACATAAACACCGCCAGCTTGAACGGTTTTGTGATATAGTCATCGCCGCCGATATCCAGCCCCATGATAATATCTGTTTCTTCATCCATAGCGGTCAGAAACATAATCGGTACTTTCGAGGCCTGCCGTATTCTTTTACATATGTCAAATCCAGAACCATCCGGCAGGGATACATCCAAAATCACTAAATCATATGCTCCGTTTTCCCATAACCGGTCCGCTTCATCTTTGGTATGTGCAACATCTAGCGTATATCCCTGCTTTTTCACGGCAAAGGATAAGCCATTTATTAAACTCAAATCATCCTCAACTAATAAAATCCATTTCATTTATTTTCACCATCCTTTTATCAGCTGCTTAATCTCCTTAGAAATAACTCCTGAGCTTCTTTATACACTTCCATTTCACTTACAGCCTCAACTTATTTTACCTCTATAAGCATATTATCTCAACTCTATCATCGACAATACAAGAAAACTGCCACCGACAGTTTTTCTGTATAGTGCGGCATACAAAAGAGCCGATAGACACACCTGTTCCCAGATACCTGCTACCAACTCTTATTTTTCCTATAAACCTGTAGCCGCCACCCTTATCTATTACCTTTCTCTGAATACTCAACAAAACATTATGTATGCGGCAATGCCAGCGGCTTTGGTCATTCAACCTTAAGTGACAGACTTCCAGTGAAATCATCACCTTTGAGAACGATAAAATTATCTCCGGCATTAAAAGTAAACTCGTAAACGTCCTCGGCAGTCACTTCCGCAATCATATGTTCTTCCTTATCTCCCAAAATGATATGCTCATCTGTACTTCCGAGCCAATAAAGGGCAGCCATACCGGATTTAATATTAAGTGAATAAGTCACTTTCAGTGTGCTGCCATTTTCACGTTCCATCGAAGTACCGCCGAAGATATATTCTTCCCCGTTAAATCGGGTGTACTCAGCTTCATAACTTCCAACATAATCATCAATACCGAGTTCCCGTTTGCCTTTTAAGCTTTTGTCACTAGTGAGGGAGTATCGGCTGATAGAACTCATCCAGTCATTAAATTCATTTTTAATACCATCTTTCAGTTCATGAAGCTCACTTTTAATACCGTCTTTATTATCTTCATACTCCCTAATGATACCGCGGGTCAAATCCATGCCGCCCCCCGTAAGGCTTGTCGTCAATGCCGCCAGGAGCAGCAATCCGGAAATCAATTTACGCAGCATAACAGTTCCTCCTTAATTTGTTAATCGGTCACAAACCTTTTAACTACATTCTTGGTAAATCCCATCCTTTATTATTCCTGTTCTGTCTCCGTCCACTAGACTTCTCTTTCTAATTTTCTAAAAATATAATCTGTCAGCGACCAGACAACAGTAATAGCAACAAATAAAATACATAGCAATACTCCATCTACAATCAGGATGATTTTCCAAAAAATTTTTCTTAATACCGGCATATGTGTTTTATTTTTCATAATTTACTATAATATCTACGAGATTTTTATCTGTCTTTTCTACCCAGAACACCTTTGCTATTCGAGCCTCAAAACGATCCTCACGGGTCAAATAGCTACTCATTATGATGGCTGGCAATTTTGTAAAAGATGTCCTTATATAATCAAGTAGTTCAAAGCCTGTTCCGTCAGCCATCCGAATGTCAGAACATACCAGGGAAAAATCATCTGCCAAAAAAGCATTCTTGGCTTCCTGAACGCCAGAAGCTGTTGTAACAATATGCCCTCGTTCTCTTAATGCCTGTACAAGAAGGTTAAGAAAAAGAGTATCATCATCCACAATTAAAATTTTTCTTATACTCTCCAAAATTTACCCTCCAATACTTTTTTATAAATTGAACCATGCACAATACTGGTAAACTCACCATCCTATATGTTATTTCTATATTGAAAATGTACTGTGATGGGGCAGATTTCCGCAATCGTACCTACACGCATATTCGGTCCAAAAAGCCCGACACCCGAAGTCACAATCGTATGCATATGGTCCTTTTTCAGATATCCATAGGAATTCTCCCACATAAGTGCTGTAATCAGATTTGCTGGAAACATCTGTCCATCGTGTGTATGACCACACAGATCAATGTCCACCCCGGCATCTGCCAATTCCTGAAGTTCCTTCGGTTCATGGTCAATCACAATAACCGGCTTTTCCGTATCAAGTTCCCCCATCAGTTCTGCAGCAGTTTTTCTCATATTAATCACACGTCCGGGCCGCTGTGCATCTGGCCTGCCATACAGATAAAAACTGTCATCAATCAATACTGCTTCATCCTGTAACAAATGAATACCGGCTCTCTCCAAAAACTCATCCATCTGTATACTGCTCTCTTTCTTTTTGTTTCCCCCAAAAGTAAAACCTGCCAGTATTTTTTCCTCAACATCATGATTTCCATAACAGGCATAAACACCGTGCTTCGACTGAATTTTTTGCAATACGGCAATCAGTTCTTCCGGATCATCAAGAGCCTCGTATTCATTATCAAAAATATCGCCTGCAAATACCACAAGATCTGCATTCTGTTCATTGATCTTATCTACCATCTGCATCATGTGTGCAGTACCAATGTTGTAACCCAAATGCAAGTCAGCGGCTAATACCACATTTAAGTTTTCTAATCTTCCGCCGTCTTTATTGACAGTAATCTCATATGGTGTAACCTGGATGATACGGGCATTGTATGCTCCCCATGCACTAAGCACAAGAACAACCACTGCACAGATTCCTCCCGCCGCAGCGGTCCGGCATTTTAACCTCCGTTTCGTGATAAGGAAAAGCAGGAAACAAATCGCGTCTGCCATTAGAACAGCCAAAATCAGATACAGCAGTATACCGAGCCAATAATTACTGATCAATTTCATAATCCTCCTAGCCGGCCCTATTGGCAGAAAAAACGCAATCAATAATGACGCTACCAGAAAAACATAGGCCAAGCTGATTGCAACACATATCCCTGTTTTTCTGAACAATGGATTGCATGTACCCAGCCATCTGTGAAGCCGAATCAGCAGATAGCTGTTTGCGATAATATAAATTGGTGACAAATAAACAGCAAGCATAATCTCTCCATACTTTTTTCACAACACTTAAACTTTTAGGATATATGTATCATTAACGGCATCTGGCAATTCCAATACCGAGATTCGGATTTTTGCCTGAATATATCAGATCCGCACAAAATATTAAGATTAGTACCAGGCATACTGGCGCAAGTATTTTTTTCGGTATGCGCCTGAATAGATGATCAAGAAGCGGTGCATAAAAGTATACGATCACCATCCCGCCAAAGCCAAAGGCCAGCAACCCTTCTACGCAGACTCTTCCATTAAGATTCAGAAAATAATCGCTGTAATCCCACCATCTCATTCCATCATACATCTGCTCCAGAAACCATGATATGTAATACTCAATACAGCCACATAGGAGAATGATAGCCAGAAATTCCAGCAGCGGCTTTTTGCGCAGCTTATGAAGTAGTGTCAGGATCAGTATACTCCCGGAACCATAAATAGGCAGCCACGGTCCATGAAGAAATCCGCGGTTCACAAAACCCCCATCCGAAATCAAATGAAGGCAGACCTCCCATAACCATCCTGTCAGGCTCATGGTGAAAAATATCATAACCATAGGCCAAAACGAATCATATTTGCCTTCACAGACATGTCCTATTTTTTCTATCATTGATTTCCACTTGTTTCTTTCTGTCATAATATTCCCCTGAAGTGTTTTCCCGGTTTTTAAACCGGCCTCTTAAATAGAAACAAACTTTTCAAACGGAATATCAGACAAATGATCTGACACGATCCTATGGGCACTTAGATGAACCGTATCAACTAATTCCTGCAGCTTTTTCCTGGCAATAGAATCTTTAAACACATTCAAACTCTGCTTCGCTTCTTCGGCATATTGATCTATCATCCTCAACGTATATCCGAAGCCATCGGAAACACTGATTAATTCCGCTATTCTCTTGTCTGTCAATTCGCTATACAGACCATTTTTGATATCCATTGCAATTTGTTTCAGTTTGGCACCATTCCTGCAATCAGAAAATGAGTAAATAGCCGGGAGTGTATAATATCCGCACCAAAAATCATTATGTATGGTCTTCTTTGCTAAGTCATCTGTGGACACAAAATCCAACAGATCATCTCTCAGTTGAAACAGCAGACCAAATTTTTCTGCAAACCGTTCTGCTGCCAATACTTCACTGTCCTTACACTTACCTTCGTAAGCACCTGATCCACAAGCTATACTAAACATTGCCGAAGTCTTTCCCATGATATTCTCAATATACTTCTCCTCTGTAATTTCCGTATTATAACGATTATCAAATTGGCTGACCTCCCCATCACACATGGTTTCCAATTTGTCAAACATCAAACCATACCAGGGCTTGTTCTTCAGACCAGTCCGTCTAATTGTAGAAAAAATCATAAAATCGCCAGCATAGACTGCCATCTCCTTTCCGAATTTTTTCTGCACGGATAATTGTCCCCTGCGGGTATCCGCTTCATCTATAATGTCATCATGGATCAGTGAAGCGGTATGGCATATTTCAATCACCGCCGCGACCTCTGTCGCATCAACAGCTTTCCCTTTGAGCCTCGCACATAAAAGTGTCAAAATCGGCCGTATCTGCTTTCCCCTTGCGTTCAGCACCCAATCCAGCATTTTCTGCATTGACTTATTGTTTGACCGGCATAAACGTTCTATATGCGTATTTACCATCTGCAGTTCAGTTTCAAGTCCTGGCACATCCTCAATATTTATCATAAAATTACTCCTCGTCTGGCAATGCTCCATAGAACAACCATCTTTTCTTGTACTTTACATTTTATGAAAGTATACCATCCATACCTTACTGTAAGGCTACAATTTTGTCGGAATAGAAAAATCCAGGGTGAACGTGGTGCTATTTTCGTAAGAGATTCGTCACTTTAAAAATAAATACAGTTGGCTGCTGCTTGATTTTTTCTATATTAGCTCTAATACAAGGTCCGTCCAAGTTATATTTCTCTTAAACATAAAGGCAGAGACAATCACTCCAGTATGGAGCAACTGTCTCTGTATTATCATCTATCCCATAAACCAATCACCACTATTCACAATTTGCTTTTTTTCTAATTGTTGTAAGCAGATCCGAATCAGTCTTGTTACAGAATGTTCCTCCATAAAACTTTACGCTATGAATCACAAATGAATCCTCTGTCCCGGACATCAAAATAAACGGAATTTTCTTCCCACTTCTATGAAGCTGTTCCAGAAGTTCCAAACCTGTACCGCCCGGCATATTGTAATCCGAACAGATCAAATCAACTGATATGTTTTCAAGTAATTTCAATGCCTCATTCACACCACAAGCCTCATATATCTCAAACTGATTCCTTAGAACATGAGATAGCAGCCCTAAAAATGTAACGTCGTCCTCTACAATCAATATCTTTTTCAATATTTTCCCTCTATTAGCGATAAATTAAACATTACTCTGAGTAAACACTCTGTACAGCAGATGGAAGTTCCGTATACTCCACTTCTTCCCAATTTACAACTCCACGAATTGGAGCCACCTCCAAGCGTAAGAAGGCGTCATCCTTGAGAATTTTACTTGTTTCAAAAGTAATATCTCGTTTCGTACTATTTTCATCATAGACTGTCAATGTGTAAGAATAATTCATCGCACCGTGCGGTTCAATTTCCTTTACCTTTGTGTTATCAATTTGTGTATAATAATCAGTGCCGCCAGTTCCTGCAAAAATGGCGATACCAATACAAAGGACAACCATAACCACTATCCCAACTCCGATTAATACATTCTTTTTGTTCATCCCATAACCTCCCTTAAATTATTTCATTTTTTTACTACGCATAGTCAACTTAAAACAAATCAGCATAACTGCTATGCCAATACACACTAATGTTTTTTTCATGAATACCACCCCATCTTTCGATCGCTTTTGCATTTTCATCCCTTTTATTCTAGATTACCAACCTCTTTTTCGCTCTGCTTTTTTTGGCTTCCTTTTTGCTTTTACATTGGGAAGTTTTTCTGAATGTGTAAAAGCATTTAACAGTACAACAGAAAGCAACACCGTGAGAATTAATATGATGATTGCCGGAAAGGTCTGATAGGAAACAGTATCATATTCTGCACCACAATACGGATCAAACAAAATCATTGCAGCCTTGATCGGAAACCAATTTAGCAAAGAGCCCTCAAAGGTTCCAAAATAACCATATACGAATGCGACAGCAACACCAATCAGGCTACTTCCAAAAAGAAATGTATTGATAATAATGAGTGGAAGTACCGAAAGGTAAATTAAAATATTTGTGGCTATGATCCGCCCCGTGGCGATCATAATGCTGTATGCTGACATTCCGGGGAAATGCAGGAGCAGATTCATAATAACAGCGAGCGCAGCGTTGATAAGGCTGAAAGCTATGGAGAGAAAAAAAAGAAGCTCAAATTTTCCAATCAACAGCTTTTTAAAGTCAACCGGAACCGTTAAAATTGATTTCAGAGTGTCGTCCGTTGTCTCCCTCGAAATAACAAAGGAGGCTGTCAGCATAATTACCACAGGAAAAAAATACGTACAATTTTGCTGAACCACCTGATGAACAAAATAGTTAAAATCCCAGCCGACAGAGGTACTGGCCGTCGAGTAGAAATAACTCATAAATACGGAGAGAAACATCATAGCGGCTCCGGCCTTGATTACAGAATAGCGTTTTATTTTCCAAAATTCAGTTATAAGATTATCCATTTCATCACCTCGTCCATTTCTTATAAAAATGCAGCATGAGCAGTATCGAAAAAACCAGCGTTATCCCCAGTACAGCAAATGCCCAAATCTCGGAGGGAAATAACAAATAAGCTGCTTCTGAAAGATGTCTGTCCGCCAAACGTCCCATCATTTTTTTGCTGCTCCAATTCATTACACATAAAGTCGGAAATAGATTAATTACCTTTACCAGCGATAAATTCACTTCAACCAGCGATAAAACACTCCAGTTCAAAATCGCATAGAAGAATGAAAGAAGCGTGGAAATCAAATAGGATTTGTTGAAATAGATAATGAAAACGATAACCGGCAACGTGGCAATCGTAATTCCTATTCCAAAAACAAGACTGAATACCAGCTTAAATCCAACATCATAAATGATTCCCGCCTTTAAAACCCATGTAAAGAAAATCATAAATACAGTATTGCAAAGGGTATAAAAAAGCCCATAAATCAATACAACGAATAATTTTGCCGCAATCAGCCGTGACGTAGTGACCGGAATTACACATAGATTTTTGAAAGTATCATTATCCCTCTCCATAAAGAACAGTATGGAGGCTAGAATACCCAACAGACACGGTTCCAAAAAAACCAGACCATATCCAAGCATCATGGTATAAGATAAATCGAACCGTCCTTTCAAAAATTCCACACTTGTATCATTTCCCATTCCCATTTTAGAAGTGTAAACCACAATAAGAGGGAACAGCAGAGATAGCAAAATAATAAAGGGCACATTTTTTTTACGCTTCAATTTTGCAAACTCACCAGCTATCAGGTTAAGCAATTCCCTCACCCCCTGTTACTTTCTTAAAATAATCTTCCAAAGTGTCTTCACAAAGGTGCGCTTCAAACACCTCCAGGCCATTTTCTACAAATGCACGGGTAATCGCTGCAGTCGGCAGATTGACATCCAGCAAATGGATATTATGCTGATCAGTAATCTTAAAATATCTTGTCTGAAACATTGTTTCTAAAATACGGGCGGCTTGTTTGCTGTCGGATACTGTAAAATGGATATAATGGCGGTTTTTCTGTTCTAATTCAGCAAGACTTTCTTCTTCCAGCAGCTTACCATGATCAATAATGCCGATATCATCTGCTAGGAGAGCAATCTCCGAAAGAATATGGCTGGAAATCAAAATGGTCTTTCCTCTGACATCACATAATTCTCGGATAAAAGAACGAACCTCTGCAATCCCGATAGGGTCAAGCCCGTTAATCGGTTCGTCGAGAACCAGTACTGCCGGATCGTGCATGACTGCCAGCGCAATCGCAAGCCGCTGCTTCATTCCAAGAGAGTATTGCGAAAACAGCTTTTTATCCTGATACGGCAGATTAACAGGTTCCAGTGCGCTCTTAATGTAGTTGGAATCTTTCAGCCCACGCAGCTTCGCAAAAATTTTCAGATTTTCCGTTGCGGTCAAGTTGGGATAGAAGCCGGGGGATTCGATCAAACAGCCCACACGCGGAAGAATTTTCTTCTCGTTTCCATAAATACGCTTTCCGAAAATCTTCACTTCGCCGGATGTGGGAGCCGTCAGACCTAACAACATTTTCATAGTCGTGGTTTTTCCTGCACCATTTCGTCCCAACAGACCATAAATACGCCCCTTCTTTACATGGATACTTAAATCAGATACGCTGGCCTGTTCTCCATACATTTTTGTCAGGCTGCAGGTTTCAATAATGTAATCACTCATAGATGTTATACCTCCTTTTTGATTCACATTGATCGTAACATGGCATCCTTGAGGGTATCTTGAGTTAACCTTGAATTTACCTTGAGATTTCAAAACATGAATAGGATATTTTCATCTTTTGAGCTATAATAAGGGACAAAGAAAAGGAGGTGCCGTATGAAAGATAAAAGCATTCTTGCTGTCGACGATGAATCAGAGCTACTTAAAATGCTCCAATCGGTTTTTGAACGTGCCGGGTACACCAAAATCACCACTGCTTCTTCTGGGAAAGAGGCATTAGCGATATTTCGGGAAAATCAACCCGATATGGTAATTCTTGATGTGATGATGCCGGGCATTGACGGTTTCACTGTATTAAAGGAAATACGAAAAACGAGTACGATTCCTGTTCTCATGCTTACAGCCCGCGGAGAAGCCGATGATAAGTTTTTAGGATTTGAAAACGGAGCTGATGATTATCTTATAAAACCTTTTTTGCCCAAGGAGTTACTTCTGCGTGTTCAGGCAATCTTAAACCGCGCCTATCCTGAAAAGGAACGTATTGTATATCTGGAAGCTTCAACCGTTAATTTAGATAAGGCCGAAGTTTATCGTGGGGATGAAGTGTTTTCATTGACTGCAAAAGAATTTACGCTATTTGAAAAGTTATTTGAAAACTCCGGAAGGATTGTAACCACAGGTTCACTATGCGAAACTGTCTGTGGGGAATTCTGGCAGGGATATGAAAATACCCTTGTGACACATATACGCCACTTAAGGGAAAAGATCGAGGCCAATCCGTCAAAACCTGTTTCCCTTTTAACCGTAAAAGGATTAGGTTACCGGCTCCACATTAAGGGGGCGGAAAAATGAAACCAATTGACCGCTTCTTTCGCCGCTATATATTATCAGTCATCGGAATACTGCTGCTGTTTTTTGTAATCAACATTGTATTAATAGGAATCCTTTTTCTTACTTCCTATCTGAATGGTGTTAAGGACTCCGTTTTTCCAATGGAACGGTTTTCAAATCTTATTGAACAAAAGAACGGGGCATTCGCAGTTGATCCGGAAGCAAATGACATCTTAGCACAGACGGATGCTTGGGCTATGCTGATTGACGATGAAGGTGCTGTCATTTGGGAAAGCGGTCTGCCAGAAGGACTTCCCCTTAAATACTCTGCATCTGAAATTGCGATGTTCAGCAGATGGTATCTGAAGGACTATCCCGTTAAAATCTGGAATCATCCAAATGGACTTTTAGTTGTGGGATTTCAGCCGGGCACAATCAGCCAATACTATATCTCGTTCAAAACCAGATATTTCTGGCTTGTTCTTTTCATCTGTCTGGCTGCATTGGTCATCAATATCGGTGTTATGATTTTCTTATTTTTACGTAATACCAGAAAAACCGAAACTGCAATGCGGCCAATCCTGGCTGGCATCCAAAAACTGTCACAGGGGGAAACATTTCACTTAGAGGAAAAAGGTGAACTTGCTGAAATCAATACAGGATTAAACCATGCCAGTGACTATCTGGCAAAAAAGGATAATACGCGTGCTGAATGGATTCGTGGAATATCTCATGATATCCGTACGCCACTTTCTATGATTTTAGGTTATTCCAGTGAAATAGAAGATAACCCTGACTTACCAGCAGCAACCAGAAGACAGGCTGAAATCATACGAAAACAAAGTGAAAAGCTCCGTACATTGGTTACAGATCTAAATTTAACAACAAAATTGGAATACTCTATGCAGCCCTTCCGCATAAAGCCGCTTGATCCTCTTGAACTGATCCGGCAGGTGATAAGCGAATTTCTAAATAACGGACTTCCGGAGGGCTATGAATTAGAACTGTCTGGAACTGACACAGATATAAAAACTTTCCTATACGGCGACAATTTCCTGCTTAACCGGATGCTGCACAATCTAATACAAAACAGCATCACACACAATCCTGGTGGATGTCAGATAACTGTTTCTGTAAAAATGGACAACAGAATCTGTACGTTTTGTGTCGCAGACTCTGGGTGCGGAATCAAGGAATCATACCTGGCATTACTGAATAACGATACCAGTATTCCCAGTTCCCAGACGGAAACAGCCGAAGCAGAACACGGATTGGGGCTTAAAATCGTAAGACAGATTGTAAAAGTACATTATGGAGAAATCCAATTTTCAAACATTACACCTCATGGTCTGAAAACTGAAATTCACTTGCCTGATAAATTCAAAGGATAATTATAAAGCCCCAGAACAGCTTCAAATGCCGCCTGGGGCTTTTCATACGCTTTATTTCACCTCAAGTTTAGAGAGTTCTTGCTAATACTTTAACGGTTCTTTATAACTATTCCTCTCTTAAATCGCTGTAATTTCACAGTTATTAATTATCTCAACCAACCAGCGATATTAGTCGCCACGACAATACTGGCTACTATGCCAATTACCAGCGCATGTTTCTTCCATGTCAAACGTAGATATCCAACAAACTCACGTATTAAAGCATTTAGCGTAAAATACCATTTCGTTTTTGCCCCAAATCCAACACACTTTAACCCTTGCTGTTTTGCCAGAATTAATGCTCTGAACACATGATAAGCCGTTGTGACGATAACAATTTTAGGAGCCTCTTTATCCATCATTTTCCTTGAAAACAGTAAATTTTCTTCTGTTGATACAGACTTTTGTTCCATTATGATACGCTCTGCATCTACACCTTTACCTACTGCATATGCAGCCATAGCCACGCTCTCTGGAATATCCTCTCCAGGTCCCTGCCCACCGGACATAATCAATACAGCATTAGGATTGGAATACAGCAATTCCATTCCTCTTTCAATCCGGGCCGCAAGTAACGGTGTGACCTTCTTTCCAATGATTCCAGATCCCAGAACAACAATATAATCTGCATTTCTGTTCTTTTTCAGATGAATAAGGTTAAGAATTGCAGAAAGTGAATACATAGCCATCAGTGATAATACATATACTGCCGAAAAACTGATGATAACATAGAGCATTGTACTTAATGTATTTTTTCTTAAATTGCCAATCATCGGCCAGACAGACAGGTAGACATATAACAAGATAGAGAACAGCATCGACAATAAATTTGACGGTTTCACTCCTTCATGTTTGATGACTCTTATTCCCTCGATGAAAAACATGACGATCAAAGCTGCCGGAAACATAAGCATACAGCCTATCGCCAAAACAAACAGGAGAATCAGTATTCCAATTACCACGTCATGTGCTGCCAGCCACCTGGAATATTCAGATAGAATAAAAAACAAGGAAATAGACAAACATATCATCATGAAGAAAAAAGAAACCCCGCTCCATAACGTTCTGGGTTCACGTGCCATTATTCCTGCAAATATACAAAATAATATGAAAAATATAAAAAATGTAAATTGCCACATAGATGCCTCCTATAAAAACGAACATTTTCTATACAAACTGAAAGACTTATATAATGACTTCAATGAGATTTACAGCTATTATCATTGTTAACATCTGTTTGGTCTTTCAGTTGCTATTCAATCCCGGACAGCAGAATTTTACCATAATCCATTGAATAATGCCACAGAATAGCCAAATTAGCCTGCAAATGAAAAGTCAATAGAGAATTGAGGATGTTTGCAAAAAAG
>ERZ1036416.212-NODE-212-length-22996-cov-41.198335_pt1 | contig 22996 bp, 20 predicted proteins | sample MGYA00514219_ERZ1036416 | MGnify/ENA primary metagenome ERZ1036416 (study PRJEB33795, sample SAMN09464945) | human gut metagenome | host: Homo sapiens | place: USA: Stanford, California | collected 2016-11 | study: EMG produced TPA metagenomics assembly of the...
CCAGTATCCAGTTTTCATTGATTGTGGTGAGATTCTCTCATGATTGTCTGTCGGTAAAACGTGTCGGGAAGAATCGGATGTCGGAGGTAGTTCAATCATTAAAGCAGGGGAAGCTGGTTGTGGTAATCTGCGCCCCCAATACAATATCGGGAAGCAGCGGACACTATATCGTACTCACAGGAGTAGATGCACAGGGATACATAACGATTGCTGATCCGGGAAGCCGGAGCAGGACGGGGAAGGTTTACAGCGTTGATACCATTCAATCGTATGGCAGAAATCTGGAAGACGGCGCTTTCTGGATTATTGGAAAATAGAGGAGGGAAGTTGTGATAAAGTGCAGAAGCATACGCATGGTTTTAATTCTGTTAGCTGTTTTCCTTCTGTCAGTGCCTGTTTATGGCAAAGCTGTTACTGCGAAAAATCAGGATATTCCGGTGATTGCGGAATGGAAAGATGGGCATGGCTTTGGCGAGAATGGAAGAATGATTTATGATGGCTGGGCCTTTGATCTGGAAAACGGCAGCTATGTAAAATTTGAGGACGGCAGTGTAGTGGTGAAAGCAGACCGTATTTTGGAGACAGATGACTACGCTGCATATTTTACGGATACGGAAGCTGTGGCCGGAACCCTGGCGGTTCGGGGGGAAGTTATCAAATATTTTTCAGGTAGTATCCAGGTTGTGGTTGAAAATGTGGATACGCATATGGAAAAGACCTGCTGTCTGACACGCGATAATGAGTACCGTTATAATCTTCCAGTGCCCAAGGGGCGCTATCAGGTTAAGGAAGCTGAGGCTATATGGAACAAAACACATTATAAGGTCAGTATGGGGAAGGAAGTCCTGGAAATAAAGGATGATAACACCTGCCTGATAGAGATACAGGTGTTGCCGGAAGGCGGTAAGCTGGCTGATGACGCGGCATGGGACTTGGTAAAGGAAAGCGGCGCCGAAACAGCGAGAGCCGAACCGTTTCCCTTTGATGTTCATGAAAGCAGCAATGACAAAAGGAAAGAAATAACATCAATGCACTGGCTTGAGATTTATCTGCTGATTGTGATTTTTATTGCGGTATATGGGTTGTATCGGTATTGGACGAAGCGCAGACGATGAAGGAGAGGAAAGAGGTGATTAGGTAAGGTGTCAGAATCAAAGGAGCGAATTGATTTATATTTTATACCGCCCAATTTTGCGGAAGAGGGTACCGTATTGTCAGGGAGATTACGAACCAGGAATGCAGTCGAAACAGCAATCCTGGTATTTTTTATGCTAAAGCCGCTGACAATGCTGGATACTACTTTGAAGATTAAGATATATATCGGTGTGGCTGTCATTCTTCCGGTTATGATTGTTTCCCTGATTGGAATACAGGGAGAGAGTCTGACTGCGTTTTTAATGAGTTTTTTCCGATATATCAGGCAGCGTCGGGTGCTGGCTCCCCCGGATACCGGGTACCGGCTGGAACGGAACCGGCAGCTGAAAAAGCTTGCCAGAGACAGAGAACGCAGGGAGAGGAGGCAGAGGAAGGGAGATGGCGGAAAAAAGCATGGCAGAGCGGAAGCGGAGTCCGGCAAGCCAGTTAAGAACGATAAAAAAGGCATATTCAAGAGAAAGAAGAACGAAAAAACTTGGCAGAATTAAAGCCAGGCCGGAAGAAAAGAAGGAAAGAAAAGAGAAGCGAAGCTGCAAGCCTTTCCGCCCGGAGGGACCGGTCGATGTTGGGCCGGTTCCCAGAACTTTAGCTGCCGGCTGTATTCCCATAACAGGTATTACAGACGGAATCATTCATACAGGTGATGGAAGGCACGTTAAGATTGTGGAGGTAATGCCAGTCAACTTTTTGCTTAGAAGCCCGGTTGAACAGCGGAATATCATCTATTCTTTTATCGGTTACTTGAAGATTGCACCTGTGAAGCTTCAGATAAAAGTGCTGTCAAAAAAGGCGGATATTTCAGGCTTTCTTGAAAATATCCGTAAGGATAAAGAGAAAGAAACGGATGAGCGGTGCCGTCTTTTGCAGGAAGATTACGCATCACTGATTCGATCTGTCGGCTCCCGTGAGGCAATTTCACGCAGGTTTTTTCTGATTTTTGAATATGAGACATATCGGAGCAGCCGCAGTCAAAATGAAAATGATATTGTGGCAGTCCTAAATACTGCGGTGCAGACTGCTAAAAAGTATTTGTCACAATGCGGCAATGAGGTGATTATCCCGGAGCATGACACGCAGGCCTGTGTGGAGGTGCTTTACCATATCTTGAACCGGAGAACCAGTACGGTGAAGACGCTGAACCAGCATATGAATGAGGTGGTTGCGTGGTATATCCGGGAGAACGGGGAGGAAAGTGTAGAGAATATACCAATTACAGAATTCTTTGCCCCGGAATCCATTGACTTTAAGCATGGAAACTATATTGTCATGGACGGGGTATATCATACATATTTGTTTATTCCCTCCGCCGGTTACCGGAGCCGTGTCCCGGCTGGCTGGCTGTTGCTTTTGGTAAATGCCGGTGAGGGGATTGATATTGATGTATTTCTGTATAAGCAGGACAAGGCGAAAAGCGTGGAGCGGATTGGACGCAGAATCCGTCTGAACAGTTCAAAAATCAAGGAGGTATCAGATACCAACAGCGATTATGATGACCTGGCGGAGTCCATTCAGGCGGGATACTACCTTAAAAATGGTTTGGGAAGCAGTGAAGATCTATATTATATGAGTATTCTGATTACCGTGACCGGTTACAGTGCAGACGAGGTTGAGTGGCGGGCGAAGGAGATGAAAAAGCTTCTTAATTCCCAGGATATTGATACCATGTCCTGTCTGTTTAAGCAAGAAAACGCATTTCAGTCGGCCCTGCCGCTGCTTAACCTGGATAAGAACTTATACCAGAGATCGAAGAGGAATCTGCTGACCAGCGGCGTGGCAAGCTGTTATCCGTTTACGAGTTATGAAATGTCGGACCGGGACGGAATCCTGATGGGAGTTAACAAGGCGAACAGTTCCCTGGTTATCGTTGATATTTTTAATTCGGAGATTTACAAAAATGCCAACATGGCAATCATGGGGACTACGGGGGCGGGAAAAACCTTTACCCTCCAGCTTATGGCTTTACGGATGAGGCGCAAGGGGATTCAGGTATTTATCATTGCACCGGATAAAGGGCATGAGTTTGCAAGGGCCTGTGAGAACATTGGAGGTTCTTTTATCCAAATTTCCCCTGCTTCGTTGAATTGTATCAATGTGATGGAGATACGCAAGACGGATAAGGCCGCCAGTGATATTTTAGACGGTCCCCTGGTACAGCATTCCGAGCTTGCCTCTAAAATACAGGACCTGCATATTTTCTTTTCCCTGCTGATTCCTGATATGAGCCATGAGGAAAAGCAGCTACTGGACGAGGCGCTTATTATTACATATAACCGGAAAGGAATTACCCATGAAAACCAGAGCCTGATTGACCCGGAAAATCCAGGATGTTATAGGGCGATGCCGATTCTTGGAGATGTTTATGAAGTGCTGATGGAGAAGGCGGAGACAAAACGGCTGGCGAATATTTTAAACCGCATGGTACACGGCTCCGCCTCCAGCTTCAACCAGCAGACCAATGTGGATTTATCCAACAAATATGTGGTGTTGGATATTTCGGAGCTGTCCGGGGATCTGCTGACGGTCGGTATGTTTGTAGCTCTTGATTTTGTCTGGTCGAAAGCAAAGGAGGACCGGACGGTGGAGAAGGCCATTTTTATTGATGAAGTCTGGAAACTCATTGGGGCGGCCTCTAACGAGATGGCGGCGGAATATGTGCTGGAGATTTTTAAAATCATACGGGGATACGGCGGTTCCGGCGTATGTGCGACCCAGGACCTGACGGATTTCTTTGCCCTTAAGGACGGGAAGTATGGGCGTGGTATTATCAACAATGCAAAGACAAAAATCATTCTGAATATGGAGAACAATGAAGCAGAACAGATTAAAGAGGTTCTGCATTTGTCGGAGGCAGAGATGATGTCCATAGTACGGTTTGAACGCGGCAATGGTATGATTTCAACAAACAATAATAATCTGACGGTTGAGTTCCGGGCAAGCCAGCTGGAGAAGGATTTAATCACAACGGACCGGAAGGACTTGAAGGAATTGCGGGAACGGCTGGAGCGGTATGGAAAGGGGGCTATGGGAAAGCGTTTTGATGATGCATAAAAGACGCAGATAATGCGTATAAGCAAAGGTACGGCTGTACGGACACAAGGCTAATACGTCATGAAAGCGTAATCGTCTATTGTTACGTCATGAAGACGTAATAAACCAGAAATAACAGGAGGGCAGGATGGAGGAAGGAACGTTACAGGACAGAGAAGTTCTGGACTTAATAAAGAAGTACAATGTACTTCTGAGGTCACAGGTGTATGCGTATTTCAGTCAGGAGCGCGCGGTGGGCAGGGCGCTGAAACGTCTGGAGAAGGACAACCGTATCAGCAGCAGCCCGGTGACGAAGATGGTGTACTTAAATGAGAATTCCTATGCGGCCAGAGACGAGGGAACGCTACAGGCGTTCTGGGTGTTAATCAGCCTGATGAAAAAGAGGCCGGTATCAGAACATTTTCTGGCGGACCGGGATGAGTATCCGGTCCGTATTATATTTGTCAGCGGTGAGGAGTTATTTGATATCCTGTACATCGGTTTGAATGATGTAAAACTGGTAAACAGCGTATTCCAGAGAAAATGCAGGGATTCATGCAGTCATATCATTGCGGTTCCGGACTTTACCGTGATTGAGAAAGTAAGTTTGCCGGCGATTGGATATTGTTTGGTGAAAGGAGATGGAGAAATCGAATACTACACAAAATCATGAGAAGGCCGATGCCTTCTCAAAAATGGGACAGCAGCTTGACGAGGTGCAAAAGACAGCCGGGAAGCTGGACATATCAGTGGCGGAGGCCAGGACCCTTTTGTCTGCCAGGACAAAGCAGTATATCAACAGCCAGTATGAGAATTTTAATGATCTGATATTGGAGGCTGCCAGATTGTCGGAGCGGCTGACAGAGAAAATGCGCCGTCTGGTGTTGGAAGTGACCTTTGATACCAGAAAATATGAGGCATATAAGGAGGATTTAATCGGGATTCACGGAATAGAAGTGGCCTGTCAGGACGGAGTTATGACCATTGCCCTTCCGTTTTTGGTTCCGCACAGAAAGAGCGATTACACGGATTACATCTATAAGCCGCTTTACCTGGCGCTGAAACACTGGCGCACAAGGCAGGAAGACAACGAGAGCGAGGTTCCCCAGTATGAGTGCTGCACGGTCTGTTTTCTGCATGTGTATGATTCCGGGCTTCCGCTTACCAGGGTGAGGGATCATGATAATCTGGAGGAAAAACATATTCTGGATGTGGTGGGCTCCTTCTTTTTAAAGACAGACAGCGGACTTTATTTAAACAGCTATCACACTACTATGCTGGGGAAAGAAGACAGGACCTATCTTGTTATCATGGAGAATGAAAAGTTCCCTGGCTGGTTGTGGGATAACATGCAGAACCGTGCAGTTTGCTCCGGGTAGCGGGTATCGAAAAAGTGCCGGTATTTTTTACTGAATTTTCGATAGGGTACAGTTATGGAAAGAAGTATGGTTTTTCAAAGCGATGGTAGCGAAAATTCCGGGATTTTTACCCAGGTATGGAGTCAGTAGGGTACGGTTTTGGAATGATACGGAATAAAAAGGCAGGCAGGTGAGATGGTGGATATGGACCAGGAGAGTAAGGCAGTCCGTTTGCTGATGCTGATTGGAGTGAGCGGGGAAATGCCGGTAGATTGGGCGGCATATGCAGTCGGCTCCTGCTCTTATTGTGCGGCATTAATTACCCGGTTGAAGCGGGAAGGTTACATCAGCCTGCGCTGTAAAGACGGGCTTAAAGGGTATGTGCTTAAAGCAAAAGCAAAGAAAAGGCTGCTGGAGTTGTGGCCGGAAGATTTCGCCCCATTTCTTTGTGGTTCTGTAGAGACGAACCATATAAAAAGCGAACCGGATAAGCGTCTGAGGCTGTACCGGATGAGCATGGTGTGGATTTACCTGTCTGTGGCTGGCGTTCCGGTTTATAAGAGCAGTAAGCCGGACTTTTTCTCCCCTATGTTCCATCCTGTTCCGTCCGGGGAGGGACAGAAGATGATTGGGAGGGATATGGGGGGATATTATGGCACTTTGGAGTTTAAAGGTGGTATGGCGAAGGAGATTGGCGGTTCCAGAGCCTGCGGGGTGCTGCTTACTTCCGCGAAACCGTATATTGTGTATAATTCGATGGACAGCCTGATGAAGTGGGCAAAGAAAACAGAACGCACTATGCGAAACCGTATGGAGGTGGTTTTTCGGAATAAGGGGTATCACGCTTCGGCAGACGCGGTGATGTTTGGGAACCGGACGGATATGCTTTTAAGGCTTTTAGAAAGTGACGGAGGGATGAAGGGGAATCTGTTTGCTTTGGACGATATTTATGAACGGATTTATTTTATACCGCTGATTAAGGAAGCCCAGATACAGGTGCGGCTGATGATGAATCCGGAGGAGGACAGAAGGCTGAGAGACTTCCTCTGTACGGCATTGTGGAAGGTAAATGGAGCAGACGGGGCATTAGACGATGGTGTGGATCGTGATGGGAAACCGGTGTACTTTTGTTATGATCTGGAGCTTTGGAGATTAAAGAGGGTCTGCGGAAAAATAGAACGGGAAGGGAGGGGAACCATTTACTGCTTTGATTATCAGGAGGAGGCGATGAAGGCATATATGGGGGGTGAATCTGTTGTGATGGGGATTGTGAGGGAGAAGGCTGTCAGATATTTAGAGGATAGATAGAAGAATATGGAAATAACTTGGAAAGTGGTTTATAATGACTTTATAAGATGGACGAAAGAAGCCGGAACTTAGAATGGTGCCAAAGGCAGAGGAGGAGATGGAAATGGAAAAAACAATTCGTGTAACTGGCAGAGGACAGGTTGCAGTTCCACCTGATAGAATCCGTTTAAAGTTCAGCTTGGAGGAACGGAAGGATACATACCAGGAAGCTGTGAGAGCTTCAAAGCAATCAGTGGATGAAATCCGTGATTTATTTGTGAAATTGGGATTTGACGGAAAAGAACTGAAAACTGAGTCATTTCAGATTGAGGCAGTTTTTGAAAGAGAGACAAATAAAAAGAAAGAGTGGGTAAGGGTGTTCAAAAGATATGAGTATTCCCATTCTCTGAAAATAGAATTTGATCTTGATCATGAACTGCTGGGAAAGATTTTGGGGAGGGTTTCAAGATGTGAATTTCATCCGGAATTTAAGATCCTTTATACGGTTAAGGACAGGGAAGCTGTTAAGAATACACTGCTTGAAAATGCAGTGAAGGATTCCAAAGCAAAAGCAGAGATACTTGCCAAGGCAGCAGGCATGAAACTGGGGGAGATTGCTTCGATTGATTATTCATGGGGGGAGATAGAACTGGTTAATTCTACATATGGAAAACTTCTGGATACTATGAGATTATGTGAAGATGAGGCAGACGATTATTATTGTGATGATGAACCTATGCAGTTGGAGCCAGATGATATTACGGCAAGTGATACAGTGACAATTATCTGGAAGCTGGAGTAATAAAATAGAGTCACACGAATTAATAAACAAAAAACTGAATATTTTGGGGACAAAATAGGAAGAAGGTGCATATACTTAGAAAAAAATAAGAAAAAACACGAAAAACCATTCTGTTGAATACCCATTAACTTCGTATTATAATCATATTATTAAGTAGGAGGTTAAAAGTATGTTGACAGAAAAAGATAAAAGTATAATAGAAAAATATGTTGACGAGCGTTTTTATAATCGGGAAAAGTTGATAAAATATTTGTCTATCCATGAAACAGTGGGAAATGAGGTGTTTGAATATTGCTTGAAAAAGGAATATGCTTCTGAGCATTGGAATGTAAGAAATTCCAGATGGCTGGAAGATGAACATGGTTATCAGCCACTATCGGTTCCTCGTTTTCTAAAGCGCGTACCATTTTATTTTTTCGTGGCGGATTATGATAACAATAAGGTTGGAGACTTGGGTTGCATTTTGTCTGGTGCCTTACATGATATTAGAAGAAAGCAAAATCTGGAAGAATATTATATGATTTTGGAATATATGTTTTACGAGCGTAAACTGACACTTGAGGATATCTTTCAATACACGATTGACCAAACTCATTTAGTATCACAAAATGAGATATTTTTACAGTGGAATCATTATCTACACCTTTGTGATAGTTTGGAAATTGATAATCCAAAGCCGGAGCGTTTTATTACGCATTATAACGAGGTGCTGGAAAAGTGTGCATTAAAGCCAGTTATCTATGAAATACGTGATATGTGTATGGGAGATGTATTTTGGAGAAATGGTTCTCAAATAGAGTTTGAAGGCGTCTTTCCTTGTGACGAAAACGGGAATCCTATTATGAAGTGGATTGGACTTCAAGTTACAAACGGCGGAGAAATTTATTGTAGTTGTACAAAATCTGAACCTGGAAAGTTAGTAGTTAATCTGAAACCTGATACTATGATTTATGCGTTAAATGTGTATAACAAAGAAAATGAGACAGGCGATTATTGGTATCAAATATACGCGGGACCGCTAAAAATGGAATTTGATTATGAGGCTATACGCGATGCAAGAATACGTTTGAAATACACACAAAAGCAAGTGGCGGAAGCAATAGGAGCTTCGGTTAGGACATATCAGAAGTGGGAATGTGGGGAGACTACGCCAGATGGGCATTATTTATTGCGTATACTTAACTGGTTGGATTTACCCAGTGTGCAATATGTAACTCATTATACAGAATAAAAGTAATTACGGTTGGTAAATACCAGCCGTTTTTTCATGCGAAAAAGTGAGGGAGGATATTATGGACAGTGATTTTACAACCGGTAATCGAACCGTGGACCGGATGAGCCGAATCAATATCACAGGTAATATCATACCAGCAGCCTGGTATAAGACCATACGCAAATCGACCGGAAAGCCATATTTAAACGCAATTGTGATCCTCTCTGATATTGTGTACTGGTACCGGGCGGCAGAAATCAGGGATGAAGGGAGCGGGCAGCTTATCGGTTTCCGGAAACGCTTCCATTCAGATTTATTGCAGAGAAGCTACCAGCAGCTGGCGGATCAGTTTGGGATTTCCAAGAGGGATGCCAACAATGCCGTTGTGGAGTTGGAGAAATTGGGGGTGGTTAGACGGGTGTTCAGAACCCTTGGCATCAATGGGCAGCAGGTGCCTAATATTCTGTTCCTTGATTTAGATGTGGATACGCTGCTTGCACTCACATATCCGACAGAGGAACTATCCGGTGAAACAGCGTCAGAGGAAAAATACGGGAGATATCCCACTCAAATAAGTGATACCCCTGGCGTTTGTGCAGTATCTCACCAGAATGAGAGGGATATCCCACCAGTATCGTTGGGAGGTGTCACTCAAATAAGTGGGAGGGTACCACAAGAAAGCGGGGGACCTCCAACTGAAACCGGTGGGACAAATACAGAGATTACTTCAGTAGATTACAACAGAGATTATCCCATCTTATCTTATCAGGAGATGGAAGAGCGGTTTAAGGCGCAGATTGAGTATGGCGTACTAAAGCATGATTATCCGGATGATGAGCGCCTTGACGAAATGGTACGGATTGCGGTTGATGTCTTAACATCAGGGGCAGAGACCATTCGGGTCAACAAGGAAGAACGGAATGTGGAACAGGTAAAGGCGCAATTTTACAAACTGAATCTGTTTCATATGCAGTATGTGTTGAATGCGTTGGGACAGAATGAAAGGAAGGCTCATAATATCCGGGCAGTAATGATCACAAGCCTGTATAATGCGGTCAATACTCTGGGCAATTACTATGGGAACCTGGTTCAGTATCACACTGCAAATCATGAAGGAAGGGAAGGGGGACGGTCGGTCAATGCTGGATAAAATAAAACAGATGGACAGGAAAACAGTGAAACGGATTCTGTTTGGCCTGTCTTTTTTCGTGCTGGCTTTTTATGTGGGAGGCCTGCTTACACAGATTTTTAAAGATGCCGGTTCAATCCGGTTTAATCCGTTTAGCTGCCTGTATTATGGCATGTTTACTTTGACGGGGCTAAAAAATACAGTGTTATCCCTGTTTCTCTTCCTGATTATCGGAGGAGTCGTTATTTATCGGGGAAGTGCTGCCGGAGATCAGATGGACGAGGAGCGCAATTTTGAGTATTCCAAAAAGGGAACCTATGGAACTGCCGGTTACATGACAAAGGAGGAGCGGGCTGAGGTACTGGCCGTTGATAAGGATTTAAAAAATGTGGACGGTATCCTCCTGGGGCTGGATATCGACAATGAGCAGGTAATCAGCCTGCCTAAAAATTCCATGCTCAACCGGAATATTGCCGTGTGCGGCTCCCAGGGAAGCATGAAATCCAGGGCCGTTTCCAGAAACATGATTCTCCAGTGTGTAAAACGTGGGGAAAGCATGTTTGTGACAGATCCCAAATCCGAACTTTATGAGGATATGGTGGCCTACTTAAAAGCGAATGGTTACATCGTGAAGCAGTGGAATCTGATCAGTCTTGAGAATTCGGACGCATGGGACTGTCTGGCGGAGATTGATGACGGCGGACTGATTGACATTTTTGTAGATGTGGTAATCCGTAATACAACGGACAAATTTGACCATTTTTATGATAATACGGAGATGGACTTGCTAAAGGCTCTCTGTCTGTACGTTTACCGGGAATACCAAGATGGGGACCGGACCTTTCCGGAGGCGTATAAGCTGCTTTTAAACCAAAGCCTGGAGGCTCTGGACGCAATTTTTGACGGACTTCCGGAAACGCACCCGGCGAAAGGGCCCTACCGGTTGTTTTCTAAAGCTGAGAAGGTGAAGGGGAACGCAATCCTGGGCCTGGGTACCCGGCTGCAGATTATGCAGAATAAACTGGTGCAGGAAATTACTAGCCACAAGGATATTGACTTAACGCTGCCGGGGCAGACAAAATGTGCGTATTTTTGCATAACTTCGGATCAGGATTCCACGTTTGATGTACTTGCGACCTTATTTGTCTCCTTTTTATGCATAAAGCTGGTACGTTTTGCAGACCGGCAGCCAGATCGCAAGCTGCCGGTTCCGGTTTTCTTTATTCTGGATGAATTTCCGAACAGTGTGATACGTTCTGCGGTTAAAAACAGGGATACTGACAAAGCCGCAGCCTGAATGTTCAGGAACTGCACGGCTGAAATCTCAAATGACGGAGTAACGCCCGGAAGGGGATTCGTTGATCTCCGGATAGCGCCGGATTTTACAGGAAATCTGGGGTTATAAGCCCGGTAAAGGCGTGCGAAGTACACCCTAATGAGGAACAAGGAAAGGTCCATGGAGGCATGGGCTGTGTATGACAGTGCGGACGGTGCTGGCATATGGCTAGAATGGCGGAGCCTGACAAAGTACCGAAGGAAAGACTCTAAACGAAGTCTGCAGAAATGTGGAAATACCAGAAATGGTATGCCGGTGAGGCAAAGTAAAGTGGTTCGGATGAAATGCCTTCTGTATTTACAGGATACAGGGAGCCTGCAGGATCATGCGAGGCTCATACCGGCAGGGTCAAAGGTGCGGCCTAAGTGCCAGCAATACTAAGCTGTGCGGAACGTAGTAAGCAGCTGACATGGAGTTATGCCTGTAAATGTAATATTCCATGGTTGTGACGAAGGTGGCAGATGCCATATAAGCATATCTGCAGCTGTGAAAGTAGTGCCACAGTACCGATGAAACCATGATAATAAGTGGTGGAGGGATAGGCACAAGCCAGCGCATGATGCGTTGGTGGAGCGCCGTATGATTGGAAACAATCAAGTACGGTGTGGGGCAGGGGAAAAATCCGAGCATAATGCAGAGATTTACCTATTGCCATTAGGAGTAGTGCCAGATTTCAAGAAAAAATTAGCTACGGCCAGAAGCCGGCAGATTGGAATGTGTATCCTGTACCAAAACGTACCTCAGCTCCAAAACCGGTATCCGGACGGACAATGGGAAGAAATTTTGGGAGGCTGTGATACCTCATTATTTCTGGGCTGCAACGATATGACGACAGCTACCTATTTCAGCGGCCGTTCCGGCGAGATTACGGTAGGGGTTTCCTCCATCCGCAAAAGCTTCCAGACCATGAGAATGACGGATTATGTTCCTGATTATTCGGAGTCTTCTTCGGTTGGAAAGCGGATGTTGCTGCTACCTGATGAGGTGCTTCGGTTCCCGCTTGACCAGGCATTGTTGATTATCCGGGGGCAGAAGGTATTGAGGGTAAAAAAACTTGACTATACCAGACACCCGGAGGCCAAGTTTCTGGAACCGGAAAAAACAGATGTGCATATCCCAGAATGGCGGAAGGCGGGAACGGCAAAAGAGATGAGGGCTGAGGCTGTGGAGGAAAAAGCGAAAGAAAATCCGGATTTTGATTGCGTTGATAAGGAAGAAGAGCCTTTGACCCTTCAGGAACAGGTGCGTTCAAGAAAACAGGTCAGACCGGGAATGGGGAGAAGACCAGAAGAGGAAGATTCTCCAAGCCAAGAGGAACATGGACGGATTGAGAAAGTGGAGGATCTGTTTCGGTGATTAGTTGTGCCGGGAATAAATCAAATTTTGAGGAAAAGATTAAGGCGCTTTGGAAGGGGCGCCTTTTTCGTTAGCCTTTCATTTGCATTGTATCATGACTGTCGCGGAGTGGTGTAAAGAACATATCTGGATGCTTTACCAGATGAAAGCAGGGCGGTACTGCTCTCCGCAATAAGAAAAAAGAGGTGATGCAAATGTGATTTTATAGGAAGACGACACAAAACAACAATATTTTGAGTGAAGGAGGTCTTTACAAGCGAATTTAAAAGTTTTTATAAGAGTGTACAAGGCAATGAGGGAGATAAGTGTAAGTATAATACGAGGCTGGATACTTATGGGTGCGGCTGCCAGCATAACTGCGATTACTGTTATGCGCGCTCCCTGTTAAATTTCAGGGGATTTTGGGATGCTGCGAATCCGCGTGTTGCAGATATTAAAAAGGTAAAAAGAAAAATCAATCACCTCCAGCCGAGGGCTGTCATCCGGCTGGGGGGAATGACGGATTGCTTTCAGCCGTGTGAACTGAAACATCGTGTTACTTATCAGACAATACTTGAGATGAACCGCTGCAGGATAGGATATCTGATTGTGACAAAATCGGCACTGATTGCGGAGCCAGAGTACATGGAGCTATTGGATAAGGAATTGGCGCATATTCAGATCACGGTTACCTGCCTCGATGATGCCAGGGCATTGCAATATGAGAAATCCAGCCCTCCGTCTCAAAGAATCCATGCAATTCAGCGATTGCAGGAAGCTGGATTTGATGTATCAATCCGGCTCAGTCCGATCATAGAACCATTTATGGACTTTGAGAAATTGAATGAAATTGGAATTGAAAAGTGCATTATTGAGTTTTTAAGAATCAACTCATGGATTAAAAAGTGGTTAAAGGATGTGGATTTCAGCAAATATACGCTGCAGCAGGGCGGCTACCGCCATCTGCCGTTACCAGAAAAAATAAGAATTGTCGATAAAATACGGATACCGGAAAAGACCGTATGTGAAGACGTGACAGAGCATTATTTTTATTGGAGAGAACATATAAATCCCAATCAGGATGACTGCTGTAATCTGCGGATTTACAAAGATTCTATTGTTTAGAGGAGGTTTCTATGCAGGGACTGATGATATATGAAAATCCGGTGATCCGTCTGGGGTTTACAGCAGTTATGAAAAAAGAATTTGATACAGACATTGATTATACGGATCGCAATGCAGTGCTTCGGGCGGCTAATGCACTGATTCCTTACGAGAGTGTAGATGCATTTCTGCTTGATACAGAATGGGATAAGGACAATCCGGAGAGTAGCAGAGAAGAGTATTTGGTTGAGAATCGGATTTGCAGATGGATTGATGGGAAGTTTGTTTATTTTAGTAGATTGTTGTGGGAAAAAAGTAACTTTGATTAAGCGTGTAAATATCATTTAATTATAAGGTATCTTGTAATAATATATCTCATGGAAAAAAGAGAGCTATTGTGATAAAATAAAGTATCGCAGATTAGTCGTGAAATTAAAGGGAGGACATTATTATGAGTAGACCTGTTATATTGGATTATATTACACCAAGGTTGGGGGATTCTGCCAAGGTATTTGTATATGATTATAGCAAAGATATGAATGTTTTGAAAGATAATCAGGATTTAGAGTTTATAGGATACGGTGAGGCAGATTGTATGACGCAAACTGAGACACGCGTGGCGCGAGAAAGCGATGATAATGAATATAGGATATGTGAGTTGGAGACAAAGACGGAGGTGACCCGTGAACGTGATGAGGAAGAGATGTGCTTTATGGAGTTAACCACGAAAACAGCAGAAGGAAGAGAGCGTGATGATGAAGGGATTAGCTCTTTGGTAGAACTTATTTCCAAGACGTTTGCAGATAGAGAAAGAGATGATGAAGATGGTTATTATCTTGACTAATAAAGATGATGTAACATCTGATTTTATTGTGCGGGAATTGAAAGAACAGGCAATAGAATATTATCGTTTGAACACAGAAGATATTCCGCAGTGGATAGATGTTAAATTTTCTTTAAAAGAGAACAGTTATGTACTAATTGACAGGAAAAGGCAAATCGAAATAGATCTTGGAAAAATAACTGCTGTATATTTTAGACGTGCGCAAGTAGCAACATTAGAACACATCGACGCTAATGAACAGGAAAAAAGATATTTGCGGGGAGAGCTTGCTTATTTATTAGAGGGAATTTATAAAATACTAGATAATCAATACTGGCTAAATAATATTTATAAGATAAGAGAAGCAGAAAACAAAATTTATCAATTGCAAATCGCAAGAGAATTAGGTTTTATAATTCCAGAATCGCGTATAACCAATGTTCCTGAGTCAGTAATTGATTTGATGGGGGGTTTTAAGGACGATTGTATTATAAAACCAATAAAATCAGGTAATGTTGATATTGAAACATCGTCTAAGATAATTTTTACGTCAAAAGTTGAAAAAGATTTTTTCGAGGATAAAACAAGAATTGCAGCTTTTCCAGTTTATGTGCAAGAAAATATACATAAACAATATGATTTGAGATGTATTGTAATAGGAAATGATGTATTTTGTGCCCAAATTGAATCACAGGAATATGACGATTCGAAAATTGATTGGAGAAAAGGAAAAAACTTTTTGATGCATAAGAAACATGAGTTACCTAAAGACATAAAAGAAAAATGTATACAGATGACTAAGAAATTAAGTTTAAATTACTCTGCAATAGATTTAATACTGGATAAGAATGGTCAATATATATTTTTAGAATGTAATCCAAATGGTCAATGGGCATGGCTGGAAGTACGACTGGGTTTTCCTATAAGTAAAAAGATTGTAGAATTAATAAGGAAAGGCGGTTGCTGATGGGGATAGTAGCAATACTAAAAAATGTAAGAGAATTTTTTTGGCCTTTATTAGAACCTTTAGAAGAAACTAATATACGTCAAATAACAATTGATGACTGTAAATTCCTTGATGATGAAATTGATTTTGAGTTGAAATACCTTGAAGATAATAGAAAAAGTGAAGAAGATCGAAAAAAGGAAGTAGAATCCAAAGCGACGATATTTGTTGGTACTTTTGCCGTTGCGACTACAGTATTGATTAATATGGCTAAGGAGTTTATTTTTAGCCCTGTATTGGAACTTCAATCTTTAAATTATTTCGTTGTTTTTTTTATTGCATTAACTATAATATATTTATGTAGAGCCATTCAATTTGCAATAAGAACACTACAACGAAGAAAGTATAATACATTAGGTTTTCCAGATTTCCTGTTGACAGAAGATAGAGATAAAAAGAAGCAAATATTGGTTAGACAATATAATGCAATTAAAAAAAATCAGAAAGAAATCAACATAAAAGTAGACTATATGACAATGGCACAAGCATATTTTCAGCGTGCAGTTATGACGGTATTATTATTGACTATTATGTTTTTATGCACATTCATATTTCTAAATAAATCAGTTATTAATAATATCGTCAACATTATAAAGGAAGTGGTTACTAATCAGACGGCATTAGTCTTGGTAATAGGTATAGCAATTTTTTTCTTTGCAATCATTATTTTCCTCTTTTACAAACTTTATTCATTGGAAAAGAGAATAGATAGGACTGACCATACATAGTAAAGACTGAAAATTTAAGGCCTATAGTTGTGATAATTTATTACATTGTGTTATGAGTAGTTAGAATTGTATAATAAAAATTGCGACTAAAATGCGACCACATTGCGTCACCAGTCATATTGACATAGGATTCCGTCTATTTTATAATGATATCATGAAATTTATATACTTACACGAAAAAAGCAGCTTCGGATTTTGAGGCTGCTTTTTTTTGTTCCTGCGTTTAGGACAGGGGGGATATTCCCTTCTGTTTCTATAAATATAAAGAGGAAAGGAAGGTTTTTGAGTGGCAAATCTAAAAGTGGAAGAGGTGAGAGCATCGAAGGAAGCAGCAAAAGAAATGCAGATAGCAGCTAACATGGGAATTCTGACAGTTGATACCGATGGACAGACAAGGCCCCCGCGTGAGCAGGAGGAGGTAAACTGGCATGAACTGACCAATGCATTCCGGACAAGGAAGGTGTTATCCGGCATGCTGGGCGGTATTGAAAAGCTGGAGGTCAGCTTTGAAGCGGGGGAAGATGAGGAACACCGCTGCATTGCAATGAATGTAGTATTGGCGGAGTAGGGGAAGTGTTATGAGAAGGATTAATCATTTCAGGGCGGCGGGAATCATGGCCGTCCTTTTTCTTATGTGTACCTTTCCTTCCTATGGAAATGAAACGGCAACCCCGTCCAATGCCGACAGTTTAGTATCGGTCGGGCATATCCATGACCTGGTGACGGAGGAGACAGAAGCCACATGCCTGCTGAATGGAAGCAGGATTGTGACGTGCCGGTTATGCCAGGATTACAAGGAAGAAATAATCCTCCCCATGCTGGGGCACTGTGATGAGAACGGGGATTTTTTATGCGACCGATGCGGCGTAGTTCTGGAACTGTTCCAAAAAGGAGAAAAACAGACGGTTAAGACAGAACTGCCAGGGGAATGGGAAGAAATGACATTTACCTGCATTGATGAAGACTATAAGGGCGGTCAGCTTTTTTTGGCAGACCAGGTGATTCCTTATGCACTTTGCTCCGGCTTTGGTTCGGGCACAGGGTATGATACCTCCGGAGTCAGGACCTGGTTGAACTTACAGTTTGCCGATGGATTATCTGTTTCAGACCAGATTCTTCCCATCAGGCTGTCAGAGGGAAATGACAGTATCAGTGACCGGGTATTCTGCCTTTCTCTGGCTGAAGTCAGAAGCGAACCATATAAAACCTATACATTAGGGAGCTGGGAGCCGGAGGCGGGAAGCCGTTTTTATTGGACAAGAACGATGTCTTCTGGAAATTATGCGTATCTGGTGCAGTATAACGGACACATTGCAGCGGAGCAGACCACGACAATGGAGGCCGGGATCCGTCCTGCCTATGTATTAAAAAAGCCGGGAACGGATAGTACACAAGATCGTCTTTGGTATACCGGAGATGTACAGGAACGGAGTATTGCCGGTATCACCTATACCTTCCGCTGCATAGATCCGGATTATATGGACGCAGCGAAAAGGCGAGGGGCATTGTTTCTGTGTGATGAGGTTATAGGCGGAGACCAGTCTGTCTATGACATAAAAAATAACAACTGGGGCAGTTCCGGATTGAGGCTGTGGCTGAACAACAATCTGGAGAATGCGGAGAATCTTATGGATACTGTGACAACGGTGCGCTACTCCTATTCCGGATCAACTACCAGTTATGAGGCCGCTCTGAACCGTTTCACAAAGGCAGCGGTTCGGACCGGGGATTCCGTAGATAAACTGTTCTGCTTATCTCTGGAGGAGGCGATTCGGTATCAGGATTCTTTGTGGAAACTCCATGGAGCTGACCATAATAATTATGTAAATGCCGGGACCTATACGATGGGCTATTGGCTCAGAACGCCGGTGACTGGAGGCAACCGGGCTTATCAGGTGTCTTGGGACGGCCGTATTTTGGCGGGAGAGGTAAGCAGCCAGAGTATTGGATTCCGGCCGGCGTTTGTTGCATATCAATCAGAATAAGAAATTGAGGAGGAAAACATGGATAAGAGAATAAAGAAGGGGTCAGCTGTTTTGACCGCCTGGACGCTGATTGCTGTACTGGGCGCCTCGCCTGCAGGGGCGGCATTCCTATCTTATGCGTCGGTCATGGAACGTTCTGACCAGGTGTTACATGCCACAAGCAGTTCAGAGGAGCGAAGGGTTCCCGAGACCATAGATACAGACCGGGAGGAAGACTATGGTGGGGAATTGGGAGAAGAGCAGTTGGCAGAGGAGATGGTTAAAGATGAGGTGACCGATACAGAGGGAACGGAGGAAGAGGAGCCAGAAACCGAAGAGCCGAAAGCCAAAGAGCCGGAAGCAGAAGGTGAGGAGCGGCAGGAAGAGATAGGAACGGCAACCCCTTCTGAAGCAGTCCCCAAAGAGGAGGAAGTGCAGAGCGGCAAAGAGTTTATGGAAGCGACGCCTTCCAATGCCTTAAAAATGACAGGAGATTTATGGGGCGGTATTGAGATGTCGGATCATTTTGACGGAGAGGGAACAGAAGAAGAACCTTATCAGCTGAGAAATGATAAAGACTTGAAGCTTTTGGCCTATCAGGTGGCAAATGAGGAGGTTGACGGTTACGATGGATGTTATTTTGAACTGACTAAGGATATCTCCTTAAATGACAGCGCTTCCTGGCTTCCAATTGGTTATTACAGAAGCCTGTCTGATTTGGAGCCATATCCGTTTAAGGGAACTGTAGAAGGGAATGGCTACCGGGTATATAATCTGAAAATCAGTGATACAAGCCAGAGTTATGCGGGACTTTTCGGATATACATACGGCGCGGTTATCCGGAACCTGACCATAGATGGGCAGGTAAATGCGGCGAATAAGGCGGCGCTGCTTGTTGGAGAAGCAAATGATACCGTAATCACAGAATGTAAGACTCTCGGTCAGGTGCGGGCGTCCGGCGTCCTGGGCGGCATCGCCGGAGAGGCATATGACAGCATGATTTCGGATTGTAAAAATACAGGAAGCATTCTTGGCGGAACCGATATTTCCGGAAGTCTGGAAGCTTATGCAGGCGGTATCTGCGGTTCCGCGCATTCCACTTTTATCGGGGATTGTGTCAACGATACAAATGACAGCTACAGTTCTCTATATTCGGAAGGCAGCGTGGGAGGCATCTGCGGAAATATCTATGACAGCCAGGTATATAACTGTTATGTAGAAGGAAAAGTGGGAAGCTCATCCGCGGATTATATCGGCGGGCTTATAGGCCGTATGCAGAGCGGCAGGGTAAAGAATGGAAGGTTTGCCGGAACCATAGGAGCTTCCACTTCATCGGCTTTAAAGACAGCGGGACTGTTTATCGGAGTGATTGAAGGCGGGAATGTGGAACTGGGAGACCACCTGGAATATCTTTATACGAATTCAGAGGACAAGTACGCACTAAACCCCTTTGGGAACAAGCTGACGCCGCAGATCCGGTTAGAACATCATATCGGGGCATATTATTCCAACAACAGGGATTTTTCCCTGTACCAGATGGGCAGCTTTGTCAAACAGACCAACCGATTTTTCTATGAGGAGCTGGAAGAGGGAGTATTGGCAATTGGGGACAGTAATATCCATCACTTTGCCGCCAGTAAGACCGGGGACCCGGTAAGGGGATATGCTGTTTCGGTTCCGGCCATAGATTATGGAACCTTATCCGTCATGGAATCCCAGAATAATTATGCGAAAGAAATCAACTGGGCGACCCCCGGGGCGATTGCGGCGGGGACCAAGGTGCTGGTTTATACAAGCCCAACCAATGATACGGAGAGCGATCCGCCGGTGTACTACGAGCTGGAGCCTGGTTCTTTAACCTGGGTGTCTGATGACAGCGGGAAACATGAGGATATTAATTCCGAGACAACAGATATCTTCTTTACCATGCCGGACGAGAATATCACGGTATCGGCCAAATACCGTGCAATGACAAACGGGGTTATTTTAAACCAGGATAACCTGACTTTTGAAGTGGAACAGATTAGAAGCGGCTCCCGCTGGAACCCGCAGATTGCATGGAAGATTACGGCTCCCCAACACCTGACAGCTACGGTCATTCCGGACTCTGCGGCCAACAAAAACGTAGTATGGAATGTGAAGGATACAGATGGCTCCTCTACGGATGTGATTTCTGTGGACAATAAGGGGACAGTCACCGTAAACCAGGAAGCAAAGTGGGTTCAGGATCTGATAAAAGCCGGTGTGACGAACCAGGAACTCTACCCTTCCAAACCAATTACGACGGAAGGGAAAAATTATGCTTCGGTTACGGTGACGACAGAGGCAGGTCAGAAACGGGCCAGCTGTCTGGTAACGGTAAACTTCAAGATAACAGATGAAACCACGGTTCCGGTGTCCAATATTACATTAAACCAATCGGAAATCAGCTTTGATGTTGTCCGGGTGCTGGAAGGAAACCGTCTGGAACCGCAGGTGACCTATCGGGTAACGCCATCTCAGAGGCTGTATGAGACCATCACACCGGAGTATGCGGACAATAAAACGGTCAGCTGGAAAGCAGGAGATGAAAATATGGTGACCGTGGACCGGGACGGGCTTGTAAGCGTTAATAATCAGGCAAGATGGATTGAGGATTTAGTGAATGTGGATGCCGAGAATTTAAAGCAGAATCCTTATGCGGCGTCCATTGCGGGCGGCAGCCGCTCCACCTATGTGACGGCTACGACCGTAGATGGCGGGAAACAGGCGGTCTGTGCCGTGAATATCAATTTTTCTACCGAAGATCATACGGTTGTTCATGTGGAAGGAGTGCGGCTGGATAAAAATAACCTGACTTTTTCCATAGAAAAGATTATGGAAGGTGATCGTTTAAATCCCTCTGTCCGGTATGAGGTAACACCGCCCCAAAAGCTGAATGCAGTGGTGGCACCAGACCAGGCGGATAATAAAAAGATATTTTGGGAAACAAATGACGGCTCCGTATTGACAGCAGACCAGGGCGGAAGCGTGGAAGTGAACCAGGAGGCTGCCTGGATACAGGAACTAAAAGCCAGGGACACTGCCAAATTAAAAGAAGACCGTTATGCGCTTTCCACGGCGTCCGGCAGTAAAAAGGGCTTTGTGACGGTGACAACGGAGGACGGACAGCATAAGGATACATGTGAAGTGGATATTACATTTACCACTACAGATCTAACGGTTGTCCACCCGGAAAAGGTGCTGCTTGATAAAGAGGAACTGGTATTTGAGATTGAGCTTATCAAGGAGGGGAGGAGAAACAGCCCGACATTGACCTGGAATATTACGCCTCCGCAGCAGTTGAGCGCGGCCGTTCTGCCGGAAGCAGCGCATAATAAGAATTATGTATGGAGCGTCAGTGACCAGGATATGGTAAGTATTGATCACGGACTGGTTACAGCCCGCCAGGAAGCCCAATGGATTCAGGATTTAAACGGGAAAGAGGGAAGTAAGGAAGCGTTTGTTACGGTAACGACGGCTGATGGAGGGATTCAGGGAATCTGTAAAGTCCTCCTTCACTATAAAACAACAGACCGCACCTATTCCAGCTCCGGTTCTTCTGGCGGAGGAGGCGGAGGAAGCTCTTCCGGTTCTGGCAGACCAAAGGCAGCCACGGAGGCAGGACTTGCGGGAACCTGGATTCAGGACAGCACAGGATGGTGGTTCCAGTATAAGGACGGCAGTTATCCAAAGGACACCTGGGTACAGCTTGGCTACAATGGTAATTTGGAATGGTACCATTTTGATGGGAACGGATATATGCAGACCGGATGGTTTACAGACGTGGACGGAAACCGGTATTTCCTGCATAATGTCAGTGACGGAACCCAGGGACGCATGGTTACAGGCTGGTATATGATTGAGGGGAATTGGTTTTATTTTAATCCGATATCGGACGGTACGCGCGGCTCTCTGTATGTGAACAGAAATACACCGGACGGATATACAGTAGGAGTGGACGGTATATGGATGTCAAATAATTCCAAATAATCCCATCAACATAGCTGGCTGTACAGCATATAATAAATATAAGGATAGTCTGGGATACAGGCATTCAGACTATTCCGAAAATATAAAAATCGTTGCAATAAGGACGATTTTGGTGTATGATTAACTTACAAAGAAGCTGTGAATCAGCGGTGGGTTGACACCTAAAATCTGATATCTTTTCCGAACGATGGTGTCGGAGGTTGGCAGGCAACGGAAAAACCTGATATTTTCCAGACGCAGGAGCTGGAGGTTGGCAGACAACGGAAAAATCAACCACAAAAAGGGAATGTCTAGTGCTGCGGCATTAGCGTTCCCTTTTTAAATACCGAAGAATGGTGGATTGCTATTGTGGATAAAAAGAGAGCAATACAGATTTTAACAAATTCGGCCAGGCTGTATAAAGAAAATCTGGAAGATAATAAGGTGCTTTTTTTATATGGGAATCCATCAGAGATAAAAAAGCAGCTGGGTTTGCCAGATAAAAAAATGTTACATATGGAGTATTATGAAACTGCCTTTCACAGATATAATTTTTTACATCTTACCGGGGTAAAGATTTCAGGCAGCCGTTTGTCATCGTCGATTCATTTCTATGAGGCGTGTCTGGCTTCCAGATTGAGAGAAGAGGATTTCAGCTTTTCTAGTGATGGCTCCACGATTCAAAAATTAGCCTGCAAATGAAAAGTCAATAGAGAATTGAGGATGTTTGCAAAAAAGT
>ERZ1036416.215-NODE-215-length-22751-cov-4.066179_pt1 | contig 22751 bp, 20 predicted proteins | sample MGYA00514219_ERZ1036416 | MGnify/ENA primary metagenome ERZ1036416 (study PRJEB33795, sample SAMN09464945) | human gut metagenome | host: Homo sapiens | place: USA: Stanford, California | collected 2016-11 | study: EMG produced TPA metagenomics assembly of the...
TGGCAATCGGGCTTATGACCGGATGCTCTTCGGGGAAGGAAGGGCAGAAACCGGCCGGGGAGGCTTCCGGGACCGAGGCACAGGCAGCTGGTTCCGGGCAGCAGGCAGGAACCGGGGGAGAGCAGACCACCATCAAATTCTGGGATGGAAACTGGCAGGAAGCCGTGTGGCCCGAGGTGGAGGCAATCTGGAACAAGGAGCATCCCGACATCAAGGTGGAGGCTGAGTTCCAGGCTGATTTGGCCAATGATAAATATATGCTGGCATTGACCAACGGCACTGCCCCGGATGTGATGGCCTGTGCCCTTGACTGGGTGACCACCTTTGGCAGCGCCAACCTGCTTGAGCCGCTGGATGAATATGTGGCAAGGGATTCCTTTGATGTGGACCAGTTCGTACAGGGGGCCAATGATGCGTCCACGGTGGGCGGAAAGCTTTACGGCCTGCCGTTCCGCAGCGAGACCTATGTGATGTATTACAACAAGGATATCTTATCAGCAGCAGGATACGATGCGCCTCCGGCCACGTGGGAGGAAGTGAAGGAAGTGGCTGCGGCATGTACCAACGGGGATGTGTATGGGTACGGCCTCTGCGGCACCAACTATTCCAACTTTTCATTCCAGTACATAACCATGCTCCGTTCCTCAGGCAGTGATATCCTGAATGCGGAAAACACTGCATCAGAGCTGGGAAACAGCGTGGCTGTTGAAACGGCCCAGCTTTATAAGGACCTGGCGGCATATGCCCCGGCATCCCTTTTGGAGAATGACAACATTGCAAACCGCACCCTGTTTGCCAGCGGTAAGATTGCAATGTACTTAAGCGGCATTTATGATTTGGAGGAAATCGTCAAGACAAATCCTGATTTGAATTTTGCCTGTGCCATGGTTCCCACCGCGGGCGGGGCTGAGAGGAACACGATCCTGGGAGGCTGGTCCGTGGCGGTTGCAGGATGCAGCAAGGAAAAGGAAGCTGCCTGGGAGTTCGTGAAGTTCCTTACCAGGCCTGATATTGCGGCCATCTATACCAACACATTCACAGGTACGGCAGAAGTGGCGGCCCGTTATGCGGATTATCCGGAGGACATCATCAAACCCAACGCAGATGCCCTGCAGTATGCAAGCGCGCTTCCTGCAGTGAAGAACATTGTGGGAATCCGTCAGGCCATCATGGACAACCTCCAGTTAATGCTGTCCGAGGATATGTCCGCAGAAGAAGCATGCAGCCTGCTTGACCAGGCGGTAAACGGTTTATTGGAGTAGTTCGGGCAGGGCAGGCCTTGCCGGTGCCGTCCGGCGTTAATGCGCTGGGCGGCATTGGCCGGCAGGGCCTGCTTCTTAAGAGGAGAAAGGTGAAAGTATGCTTAGAAAAATAAAACGTTCCGGAGCTGGCTACGTACTTCCTGCAGTGATTGTTGTTGCTGTGGTCATGCTGTATCCTTTGTTTTATACGCTGATAATGGGGTTCTTTAATAACACGCTGTTCATGGAGGCGCCTGTTTTCTGCGGCATTTCCCAGTATAAAAAGCTGTTTGGGGACAAGGTCTTTATCGGCTCCATTGCCAATACGCTGTTCTGGACCTTTGGAAGCGTTTTCTTCCAGTTTGGACTGGGCTTTATCATGGCGCTGGTGCTTCACCAGCCCTTTGTAAAAGGAAAGACATTCATCCGCATCCTGCTGATGATACCATGGGTGACGCCCAGTATCATCGGTTCCGTTGTATGGAAATGGATGTACAATGCCGACTATGGAATCATCAATTTTATTTTCTGCGCCCTTGGGATCATTGAGAAAAACCAGACATGGCTGTCCAATCCAAAGGTTGCCATGTGGTCCGTGATTGCAGTCAACACCTGGAAGATGTTCCCCTTTATCCTGCTGATGATAGAGGCCGCCCTGCAGAGCGTGTCAAAGGACCTTAAGGAGGCCGCGGTGATTGACGGGGCCAATATCCTTGACATTTTTAAGAATGTCACCTGGCCGTCCATAGCCGCAACCTGCTACTCCACCATCCTCCTGATGATTATCTGGACCCTTAATGCATTTACATTCATCTATGCAATGACAGAGGGAGGGCCGGCCCACAAGACAGAGGTCATGGCCATGTATATTTATAAGCGGGCGTTCATGGATTATGATTTTGGGATGGCCAGCGCGGCCAGCGCGGTCCTGTTCGTCCTATCCATGTCCGTTAGCCTTATATATCTCTATCTGACAAGAGAAAAGGAGGGGAAGTAAAATGGCGAAAATGAAAAAGTCCGTGACAGGAACCAGTCCAATCTGGCAGGTCTGTACCTATGCGGTTTTGCTCCTGGTGGTCCTGGTGGCCGTGTTTCCGGCAATCTGGATGCTGTCCACCTCCATCAAGCTTCCCACGGAACAATATGATATCCCCCCGCAGATCATCCCGGATACCCCTACAATCAGCAACTATGTGAATGTGCTGACCAACTCCAAGATGTATCAGGCATTTGTCAACAGCGTGATTATCACGGTCTGTGTGGTGGCGGTCACACTGTTCATATCCATCCTGGCAGGTTATGGACTGAGCCGGTATAAATTTAAAGGCCATGGGGTTTTAAAGATAGCGCTTTTGTTTGGGCAGATGATCCCCAGCGTGGTCATCATCATCCCGCTGTATTTCCTGGTTGCAAAGACAGGGCTTCTGGATACCCACTTTTCACTCATCATGGCGGATATGGCGCTTACCATACCCATGGGCGTGATCATGCTCAGTTCCTTTTTTGAGACAGTGCCAAAGGAACTTGAGGAAGCTGCCAAGATAGACGGCTGCACCGGAATCGGGGCGCTTTTCAGGGTGGTGCTTCCGATTGCAAAGCCAGGATTGATTTCCGTGGCCATCTACACCTATATCCATGCATGGGAGGAATTCCTGTTTGCCCTGAACTTAAGCACATCCACCAGGACAAGGACGCTGCCCATTGCCATACACATGTTTGCAGGGGAATTTTCCGTTGACTGGGGTTCCACCATGGCGGCTTCGGCGGTTGTGGCGTTCCCTGTGCTCCTTATCTTCCTTTCCTGCAATAAGTATTTTGTCAAGGGAATGGCAGATGGCGCGGTGAAGGGGTAATGGTTTGACAGGACAGGATGGATTCAGGATAAAGAGAGGATTAAGACAGGAGGATGATGATGGGAAATAAAGACGGTCAGACAGAGGTCAATTACGGGGAATGTCTGGATTATGTGCGCCGCAGCTCCAATCCGTCAAAGCTGCGGATCACGGATGTGAAGTTCACCAAGGTCGACCTTCCGCCCTGGGGCTGTTCCCTGGTTCGGATTGATACGAATCAGGGAATCAGCGGATACGGGGAAATGCGCGACGGGGCCAGCCCCACGTATTTAAAATACTTAAAGAGCAGGATCATGGGGGAGAATCCCTGTGAGGTGGACCGCATTTTCAGGAAAATCAAACAGTTTGGCGGTCCGGCAAGGCAGGCAGCCGGTGTGTGCGCGGTTGAACTTGCCCTCTGGGACCTGGCAGGCAAGGCATATGGTGTGCCTGTGTACCAGCTATTGGGAGGGAGGTTCCGGGAAAAGGTAAGGCTTTATGCGGATACCCATATTGAAGAGGGAAGGGCCACCGGCATACTGATGGAGCCGGAGAAGGTGGGCCGTATCCTGAAGGGATATATGGACCAGGGCTTTACCGTGGTCAAAATACTCAGTGTGGAGCTCCTGATGGCCCAGGAAGGGAATACCTGCGGTCCCCTGGACTGGGTGGATGAACTGAGGGCGGTGGAGGAAAAGGTGCGTCAGGTCACAAGGACCGGCACAAGGGCTGAAAGTTCGGCGGCCAATGCGCTGCTGTATGATTTTAACAGGATTCCCCATCCCTTTACCAACATGCATGTGACGGAACAGGGCCTGGATCAGCTGGATGAATATATCGGAAGGGTCAGAAGCGTGATTGGAACCAAGGTTCCCCTGGCCATTGACCATTTTGGGCATTTTCCTCTTCCTGACATGATAAAGATTGCCAGGAGGCTTGAAAAATATCATCTTGCCTGGCTGGAGGATATGCTGCCCTGGTACCTGACAGACCAGTACAGGGAGCTAAAGCATGCCACCACGGCGCCAATCGCTACCGGGGAGGATATGTACCTGGCTGAGTCCTTTGAACCGCTTTTGCAGGCAGGGGCCCTGGACGTGGTCCATCCTGACCTGCTGACCTCAGGCGGGATCCTGGAGACCAAGAAGCTGGGGGACCTGGCAGCCAGATATGGGGCGTCCATGGCCCTGCATATGTGTGAAAGCCCAGTGTCCGCCCTGGCCGGAGCCCATATGGCAACTGCCAGTGAGAATTTCTTTGCCCAGGAGCATGACGCATTTGATTCGGAGTGGTGGCAGGATTTAATCATTGGGCCGGTGAAACCCATTGTGAAGGATGGATTCACAGTAATCACGGATGCGCCCGGGCTTGGGATTGAGGGCCTTAACGAGGACCTTATCCGCGAACATGGGCCAATGAAAGGCAAAGATGTGTGGGTATCCACAGATGAATGGAACCAGGAAACTTCCCTGGACCGGATTTGGAGCTGACGGAATATGAGATTGGCATATGGACAGATTCGCGGTGTGGATAAGGAAATCCTTACCAATGCCAGGCAGATGGGGATAGACAGGGTACAGTTTAACCTGCCCTATGACCTGCCGGCAGATGGTTTGTGGAAGTATGCGGACATGGCGCGTTTTAAGGACGCGTGCGACCGGTACGGCGTGATTGTGGAGGCCATGGAAAACATGCCTATTTCCTTTTATGACAAAGCCATGCTGGGACTGGAAGGAAGGGACAGGCAGATTGAGAATGTCTGTGAATCCATCCGCAGCTTGGGACGGGCAGGTATTCCCGTGCTGGGATATCATTTCTCCCCATCCTTTGTATGGAGGACGGATAACCACGCCCCTGTGGGACGGTATGGGGCCACGGTACAGGCCTTTGATTTGGGACTGCAGGAACAGGGCGTGGATGACATGGCTGATTTTGGGCAGAGAAGGGATGTGGCTGTACCGGATGCGGAACTGCTGTGGGAGAATTTTGAGTATTTCATGAAACGTGTCATACCGGTTGCCGAGGAATACCATGTCACCATGGCGCTCCATCCGGATGACCCTCCTGTCAAAAGCCTGTCCGGCATTGCAAGGATGTTCATCAACCTGGACAGCTATAAACGGGCGGAGGCCATGATTGACAGCCCCAACTGGGGCCTGCTGTTCTGCATCGGGACTTTTTCACAGATGGAGGGCGGGGCCAGGAACATTTTTGATGCCATTGAATATTTCGGTCCCAGGAAAAAGCTGGTATATGCCCATATGAGGGATGTGCAGGGCACGGTGCCAAGATTCCGGGAGTGCTTCCTGGGAGAGGGGAACTTCGATCCCTTTGAGGTTGTGTATAAGCTGATGCATTCAGGCTTTGACGGATTTCTTGTCAGTGACCATGTCCCTGGCATTGAAGGGGACAGGGAATGGGGACATAAGGTAAGGTATGCAGATACTGCTTACATCAAAGGATTGATGGAGGCCATAGAAAAGATGGAAGCAATGAAGCAGGCATAGAAACAGGCATGGAAGAATCCGTGGTTGGACCGCCATGCATGGGTAAAGGATGGAAAGGAAGATTGGAAGGATGGATAAGAATATGGACAGGCCCATTGAAGATATGCGGCTGGCACAGATCGGTTTTCTGGTAAATGATATTGAAAAGACAAAAAAAGAATTTGCCCGTTTTTTCGGGGTGGAGGAACCGGAAACCGTAAACAGCGGTGATTTTGAGATTACCCATACCGAATATAGGGGCGAACCAGCGCCAAAGGCAAAATGTTATATGACCTTTTTTTACTTTGGGGACCTGCAGATGGAACTGATCCAGCCCAACGGGGAGCCAAGTATATGGAGGGAGCATCTGGAGCAGTTCGGCGAGGGAATCCACCATATTTCATTTAACGTGAAAGGAATGCAAAAGACCATAAGCGCCTGTGAGGACTGGGGCATGAAGCTCCTGCAGAAAGGCGAATACAGAGGGGCCAATGGAAGATATGCGTTCATGGATGCGCTGGACAGCCTGAAGGTAGTAGTGGAACTGTTGGAGCGGGATGAATAGGATGGGGATAAGATGATGGGAGGTAAGAGGATGCAGGAATATAATGACAATGCCAATAGGACGGAACCTGGAAAACGGCATTTCCCGGAAGGATTTGTCTGGGGGGCGGCAACCGCGTCCTATCAGATTGAAGGGGCATGGGATGAGGACGGAAGAGGGGAAACCATTTGGGACAGATATTGTTCCATCCCCGGCAACATACAGGATGGGGATGACGGGAAAACAGCCTGCGACCATTACCACAGATACAAGGAAGACGTGGCGCTGATGAAGCAGATGGGAATCAAGGCATACCGCTTTTCCATTGCCTGGTCCAGGATCCTTCCCAAGGGATACGGGGAAATAAATCAGAAAGGGCTTGATTTCTACGGACGCCTCATAGACGCATTGCTGGATGCCGGGATTGAGCCGTATATCACCTTATACCACTGGGACCTTCCCCAGGCCCTGCAGGATATGGGGGGATGGACCAATCCTGATATGCCTGGATATTTCCTGGAGTATTCAAAGATTGTCATGGATGCATTCCATGGACGGGTCAGGAAATGGATTACCTTAAATGAACCGTACTGCGCAGCCTTCCTGGGCAATTATGAGGGACGGCAGGCGCCGGGGCTGCGCGACTTTTCCGCCGCCGTGCAGGTGGCCTACCACCTCTATGTGGGACATGGCCTGGCAGTGAGGTACTTCCGCAATCAGGGATATGAGGGGGAAATCGGAATCACCCTGAACCTTATGGGAAGGCTTCCGCTGACAGACAGTCAGGAGGACAGGGCGGCCGCTGCCAGGGCGGACGGATACCTGAACCGCTGGTTTGCCGAGCCCATTGTGTTTGGAAGATATCCTGAGGACATGGTGGGACTTTACCGCTCCAAGGGAGTCCGCCTGCCTGAGTTTAAAGAAGAGCATATGAAGCTCATGGGCCAGAAGCTGGATTTCATTGGGTTAAACTATTACAATGACTTTTATGTAAAGGCAGACCCGCATGTATGGCCTCTTGGTTTCAGGATTGAGAATCCAAAGCATGTTCCGGTCAATGACAGGAACTGGCCTGTAACAGAGCAGGGCCTTACCAACATGCTCCTGCGCATGAAAAATGAATATGGCATAGAGAACATTTATATTACAGAAAACGGCACCTCTTCCCATGACGTGGTTTCCATGGAGGGAAAGGTGGAGGACGGACCGAGGAAGGATTATCTTCACCGGCATCTGTGCGCGCTTTGGGAAGCTGTTTCCCAGGGGGTCAATGTGAAGGGATATTTCCAGTGGTCCCTGTATGACAATTTTGAATGGTCCTTTGGGTATGGAAGCCGTTTCGGAATCGTATTCGTGGACTTTCATACCCAGGAACGGATCATTAAGGAAAGCGGCCACTGGTATGCCGGGGTGATTCGGGATAACGCGGTATAAGGAGGCCTTGATGAAAGGAATCAAAAAGGTAAAAACAGCGGTAATCGGATGCGGGGCCATCAGCCGTATCTACTTTGAGAACATGACCAATGGGTTTGAAATCCTGGAGGTGGCCGGGTGCTGCGACTTAAACCGGCAGCTGGCCGGGGATACGGCGGCGGCCTATGATATCCCTGTGCTGACCATGGAGGAAATCCTCGGGGATCCCGGGATAGGGATTGTGGTGAACCTGACCAACCCGGCCGCCCATTATGATGTAATCAGGAACCTTCTGGAACATGGGAAACATGTGTACACGGAAAAGGTGCTGGCTGCATCATTCGGCCAGGCCCGGGAGCTGGTTTCTCTGGCCGAGGAAAAGGGAAAACTGCTGTGCAGCGCCCCGGATACATTCCTGGGAGCGGCCGTACAGACTGCCAGGTATCTGGTGGAATCGGGCGTGATTGGGACCGTGACCTCCTGTGTGGCGGTCCTTCAAAGGGATGCCAGGCTTCTGGCTGAAAAATTCCCCTATACCTCCAGGCCGGGAGGAGGGATTGGAATTGACGTGGGGATTTATTACACCACTGCCATGGTCAACATACTGGGCGAGGTTAAGGAAGTGTGCGGCATGTCCGGGGTATGTATGCCGGAACAGTCCCATTACTTTGTGAAAAATGGGAACTTTGGGGAAGCCTATACCCAGGAGTCCGAGACATACCTTACCGGTTCCATGCAATTCAGGAATGGATGTGTGGGAACCCTTCACTTTAACTCCAGGAGCATCCGCACAGAGAAGCCGTATGTTGCATTTTATGGGACAGAGGGAATCCTGTTCCTGGAAGACCCTAACTTCTTCGGGGGTGATGTAAAGGTCATCTTAAAGGGACGGACAGAGCCGGTTGTATTTCCCCACACCCATGGATATGACGGGGATGACAGGGGGCTTGGCGTGGCTGAAATGGCCTGGGCGCTGCAAATGGGACGTGTTCCCAGAACCAGGGCAGATATGGCGCTTCATTCACTGGAAGTCCTGACCGGCATGATTGAGAGCGGGCGCACAAAAGGTTTTTATGAAATGCAGACCAGGTTTGAAAGACAGCCCATGCTGCCCAGAGGATATCTGGGCGGGTCCTACGCCATGAACCAGCCGGAGGGGGCCCTGGCTTTATAGGAATTGATTTTTATCTGGGTTTTAAGCTTCGGGTTGACAAATACATCAGGTACCTGATGCATTTTGTGTATATGGATGCGATAAATTAGGACTTAATCAGAAAACCTTGATTTGAGGGTTTTACCGATTAAGTCCTATTTTTTATCCAAACCCTATTTACCAAATATCCAAAAATACTTTACCCATGAAAGAAGACGCCGATGGCAAAAGTTATCGCAGTCATGAACGAAAAGGAGGTGTGGGGAAGTCTGCCACGGCGACTGCCCTTGCCTGATTTTTAGCAAAACGAGGCCACAAGACAGCCCTGATTGACTTTGACGGTCAGGTACACGCCAGCATTATCTATGGCGTAAAAAATACGAATAAGTTGGAAGTCACAATCAATACCCTGCTCCCGGAAAATTTTTGCAGACCGCATCGGGGGGTATCTGGTGGACTGCGAGTTTATTTCCTCTGTGGAACGCTATAACATTACTATAGTTACAGGCATGATAATCCCAATTCCGGAAAAGCGATATTCCGAGGTGCGGGAGGAAATTGCTGAAATCATGGAAGGCGAAATCATAAGGCATCTAGATTCCGAGCATCCTTCTGACTATACATTTGACAGGATGAAGGAAATGCATGATTATATATTAAGCCGCGGCCGCAGCAAAAGGGAGCACTGCCATTACCATGGGGATGGCCCCTGTGGCAATGGTTTTGGACGCAAACCATATGAGGACCAAGGAACCCCTGGAAGGCGGTTTGGCTGGTACAGACGGTGATGGGGAAAATCTGCGTGGGTGGGGTGGAACCAATTTTTCCAATAATAAGCCGCTATATAGGAAGCCATACCGTAAAAGCAGATCCCTCGTCGGGCCGGCTTTCCACCTCAATCCGTCCATGGCACAGTGAGATGATTTTGCTGACCAGGGCCAGGCCCAGGCCGTTTCCTTCGATGTTCCGGTTGTGTTCGCCCTGGTAGAATTTATCGAAGATATGGGCCTGTACCTCCGGCGTCATACCGATTCCGGTGTCCTTGATTTCTACACGTATGGCATCGGAGGTGCTGTGGCAGCGGACGCGGATGGAGCCTCCCGGCGGGGTGAACTTGATTGCGTTTGAGAACAGGTTGGTCCAGACCTGGAACAGCAGGTTCTCATTGCCGTAGTAGGTTGTCCCAGGCAGTTCCATGTCGATGTCAAGGTGCTTTGGATCCCACAGCGGTTCCAGGCTGAGGAGGGCCTGGCGTATCTGTTCATCCAGTGAGAATGACTCTTTTTGGGATATGATTCCCTGGTTTTCCAGCTTGGAAAGCTTCAGGATATTTCTCGTCAGGGTGGACAGCTGTCTGGCGCTTTCCAGGATTTGCCGGGAATAGACGTTAAGCTCCCCGGGAAGGGCGGCTCCGTTTAGCAGGGTTGCATAGCCCTCGATGGAAGCAAGGGGGGTCTTGAATTCATGGGACACGTTCTGGATGAAGTCGGACTGAAGCATTTCCATGGAATTAAGTTCCCTGACCATCTTGTTAAAATTGGCGTTCATATTATAAGCATAGGCGTCCTCATGGTTTTCGGGAAGCCGGATGGTAAAATCCCCTCCCGCCACTTTCTGAAGGGCTTCTATCAGGTTCTGTATAGGAACCAGAAGATGCTTAGACACCAAAAGGATGAGGGAAGTCGATACCAGTATGGCGGTTATAAGCAGGGTTATGAGCGGCAGCAGATGGGCGGGCCCGCTGTCCATATTCAGAGAGAAGAGCTTGAAGGCAAGCGCTCCTGTGATGGAAATCATGACAAACATGATTACAATGACATTAAGGGCAAAACCGAGCCATAGTTTAATACCGTTTTTCATCGCACCACCGCCTTATATCCAAGTCCGCGGACCGTCATAATCTCAAAGTCGCGGTTATCTTCAAAATGTCTGCGCAGCCGGTTGATATGCACATCTATGGTCTGCACATCTGAGGCCGTGTCAGGCCCCCATATCTCATTCATGAGCTGAATCCGGGTAAAAATCTTATTGGGATAAGAAACCAGCTTATATAAAAGCAGGAATTCCTTCTGGGGAAGCATGAGGGAGTTCTCCCCGCAGGATACGGTCAGGGAGTCGTAATCCAGGCAGGTATTCCCCACCATGAGCCTGTGCTCCTGGTTGATGTTGGCCCTGCGCAGGAGGGCTTTGACGCGGAGCACCATCTCATTCACATCGATGGGCTTGGTCATATAGTCGTCAATGCCCAGGGTGAAGCCCTTGCTTTTGGAGGGATAATCATCCTTGGCCGTTATCATGAGAACCGGAATCAGCGGATTCTCCTGGCGCAGTATTTTCACAAATTCATATCCGTTCAGTACTGGCATCATCACATCCGTTATGACCAGGTCAATATGCTCCTCGTCAAAGATGTCCCAGGCCTCCTGTCCGTTGGAAGCCAGCACAGTCTCATAACCGGCTTTATTTAATACAATCTTATAAAGCTGACTCAATTTTTCATCGTCTTCTACAATCAATATCTTCAGCATTAGCATATGCACATCATCCTTTCCCCGATAACGAAATATCAGAATCCATATTAATTTAATTATACACGGTAAATATGAACCATACATGAATTGGACATATGAACAGAATGTGAACATTTTGTGATTTCATGTTGAGTTCATCTTGGGTTTAATGACGGTTCATCTAAGTTTAGTAACATAGGGGCTGTATCAAAAACGGGCCGGCGGAATACAGGGGACATCAGGGCGCACAGTGCCGGTGCCGCAGAAGACAGAGGAGGAATACAATATGCCCACAGAACGTTTTGATAAACTGCCGGAGCAGAAGAAGATAAGGATAAGCGACGCAATCAGTGAAGAGTTTGGACGCGGCCAAACCGGGGAAATCCATATTACACAGATTGCAAGGAGCGCCAGGGTTTCCAGGGGAAGCCTGTATTCATACTTCAGAAGCAAAGAAGATATGCTGTCTTTTTCACTGCATCAGACCCAGCGGTTCATCTGGGATACCAACAAGGAAATCCTGAGGGAAAAGGATGGAGATTACTGGGAAATGCTGGAAACAAGTCTCAGATACCAGTTCAGCATATGCAGGACCAACCGGCTGTACCGTCTGCTCTATCTGCCCCTGGAGGGAAATGAAAGCTTCAGCAGTCTTTCCTATTCACTGTTTTGGGGAAAGGAGTATGCAGACTATAAGACATGGATTTATGGGCATATGCATCCGGCCTACAGGGAACGGTTTTCAGAGGAGGAGTTCGGGGTATATCAGGACACCTGCAATGACATTTTAACAGTGGCCATCCAGATATATATGACAGACGCAGGCAAAAAGGAAGAGATAACCGGGATGTTCCACAAGAAAATGACCCACATGAAGCCGGTTGTGGACCGGATGGCAGTTTAAATAAAGAAGAGGAGAAATGTTATGAAAAAAGGCATTATCGTGGGAGTGGCCGTGACAGCGGTAATCTGTGCGGCAGTCCTTCCAAGGTTTATGGGCAACCAGCAGTTTGCGGAGGCAGTGGCCCTCCCTTTGATGGAGACAGCATATCCCCAGATCGGCGATATCCGTCTCACCACCAGCCTCATAGGAAAGGTGGAACCCTCGGATGTGGTTTACATTTATCCCAAGGCTGCGGGCGATGTGACGGCTGTCAACGTTAAGGCGGGAGACGTTGTGACGGAAGGCCAGGTCATATGTACCATAGATACAAAGCAGGTGGAGATGGCCAAGAGTTCCATGGATGCGGCGGCCCTGACGCTGAGGGAGGCCCAGGACGAACTGGCCAGGCAGCAGATCCTCTACAACAGCGGCGGTATCTCCGTCCAGGCTTACGAACAGTACAGGAATAAGGCGGACAGCGCCAGAATCCAGTATGAGCAGGCAGAATTTACATATAAGACCCAGCTGGAATACAGCCAGATTACAGCGCCCATCAGCGGTTTGGTGGAAATCTGCGATATGGAGGTATTCGATACCGTATCCCAGAGCAACCTGATATGCGTCATCTCCGGACAGGGGGAGCGAGTGGTATCGTTCTCCGCAACAGAGAGAATCCGCGGTTACCTGGGTGAGGGAGATGAGGTGGAGGTTGAAAAGGAAGGGGTGGCCGGCAGCGGCACCATCTATGAGGTCAGTACCATGGCGGACAGTACCACAGGGCTTTATAAGGTCAAGGCCAGGCTGCAGGACGGAGGCATATTCCCTACCGGTTCAGAGGTGAAGCTGTATGTGGTTTCCGAGAAGACAGAAGATGCCATGACCATACCAGTGGATTCCGTTTATTATGATGACGGAAAACCGTACGTGTATACATGTGACAATGGAACGGTCCATAAGGTATTCATTGAGACCGGCATCTATGATTCAGAGATAATTGAAGTGCTGTCGGGACTTACCATGGAGGACCAGGTCATCACAACCTGGAGCTCGGAGTTATATGAGGGAGCCCAGGTAAGGGTACTGGGAGAAGAAGCCCGGGACAGTTCCCCAGCGGAGGCACAGACCCCGGAAGAGGCGCAGACCCAGACAACAGCACAGACAGCAAAACAGTAAGGAGGACATAAAAGTATGATTAACTTGACAAAATATGTCCTGAAACGGCCGGTGACCACCATAATGTGCATCCTCTGCCTGATATTTTTCGGATATTCGTCCATAACCGGGGCCAAGATGGAGCTGACACCTGACATGGATATGCCCATGCTTCTGGTCATGACCACCTATTCCGGCGCCAACCCGGAGGATGTGAACGACCTCGTAACAAAAGAGATAGAAGACCAGGTGGGAGCGCTGAGCGGCCTCAAATCCATCACATCCACATCCAGCGAGGGTATGTCCATTGTAATGCTGGAGTATGAATACGGGACGGATACGGATGAGGCATATGATGACTTAAAGAAGAAAATTGACCTTGTTGCCAAGGATTTGCCGGATGATGCAGAAACTCCCACCATCATGGAGCTGAATATGAACTCGTCCGCGGATGTGACCCTGGCGGTTGACAATAATTCCCAGACCAATCTGTACAGCTATGTGAATAATGAAATCGTTCCGGAATTTGAAAAGATATCCGTTGCGGCCGATGTAAGCATCCGCGGCGGTTCCGATGAATATGTTAAAATCGAAGTGATTCCTGAAAAGGTAAGCCAGTACAAGGTATCCATATCATCCATTGCCTCGGATATCAAATCCGCGGATCTTTCTTATCCGGCCGGGGACACGCGGGTCGGAAGCCAGGAACTGTCGGTATCCACCCGTATGACATACAATACGGTGGAAAACTTAAAGAAGATTCCCCTGACCGTTCCCAGCGGCGACACGGTATACCTGGAGGATGTGGCCCATGTATATACCACCTCAGAGTCCGGCGACAGCATTGCCCGTTATGATGGAAATGACACGATTTCCGTTTCCATAAGCAAGCAGCAGAGCGCAACGGCCATGGAACTGTCAGGCCAGGTGAAAAAGACCGTCAACCGCCTGACCGCGGAGGACCCGGACCTGAACATCATTATTGTGAACGATTCCTCGGATTCTATTATGGAATCACTGATGTCCGTTGTTGAGACACTGATTATGGCAATCGTGATTTCCATGGTAATCATATGGCTGTTCTTCGGGGACATCAAGGCGTCCCTCATAGTCGGCAGTTCCATCCCCATTTCCATCCTGGCGGCCTTCATACTCATGAACCTGATGGGATTCTCGCTTAATATCATCACCATGAGCGCCCTGACGCTGGGCGTCGGAATGATGGTGGATAACTCCATTGTAGTATTGGAGAGCTGCTTCAGGGCCACGGCTGGAAAACGGGCGGGCCTGGTGGAATTCATGGGCGACGCACTGGAGGGAACCAGGGTTGTGGGCGCCTCTGTCCTCGGCGGTACCGCTACGACGTGCGTGGTATTCATCCCTCTGGCATTTCTTGAAGGCATGACGGGGCAGCTTTTTAAGCCTCTGGGATTCACCATTGTATTCTGTCTGACCGCATCCCTGATATCGGCCCTCACCATTGTGCCGTTGTGCTATATGATTTACAGGCCCAAGGAACGGGAAAAGGCGCCGTTGTCCGGACCGGTGCACAGACTGCAGGATACATACCGCAGTGTGATGCGGGTAATCCTGCGGGGGAAGAAGACAGTCATGTTCATATCCATCGGACTGCTGGTATTTTCACTATTCCTGGCAACGAAACTGGATATGGAGCTGATGGGATCGGATGACAACGGTGAGATTACCATATCCGTGGATACCAGACCTGGTCTTATGGCGGAAAAGGCGGATGAAATCCTGAGACAGATTGAAGAAGTCATTGTCCAGGATTCAAACCTGGAATCCTATATGACCAGCTACGGCGGAGGCGGAATCCGTTCCGGGGACTCAGCCACCATAAGCGCATATCTGAAGGACAACAGGGATATGGAGACGGTTGACGTGGTTAAGCTGTGGAAAAAGCAGCTGTCAGATGTGAGGAACTGTGACATTTCCGTGGAGATGAGCTCTTCCATGAGCATGATGTCGTCTGCTATGGAAAGCTATGAGGTCATACTGAAGGGCGCTGACTATGATGAGGTTAAGAGGGTTTCCAATAAGATTGTGTCCCAGCTCATGGAGCGGGATGATGTGACGAAGATACATTCGGACCTGGAAAATTCCTCGCCGGTAGTGGAGGTAAGGGTAGATGCCCTGAAAGCCCAGGCAGCGGGACTTAGCGCGTCCCAGATAGGAAGCGCGGTCCGAAATGCAATCAGCGGTGTGGAAGCAACTGACATAGAAATAGACGGCAATGACGTGGACGTGAAGGTGGAGTACGCGGACGATGATTACAAGACCATTGACCAGGTTAAGGGCCTGGTGCTGACAACGGGAACCGGAGGCTCCGTGGCTCTGACGGACCTGGCCGATGTGCAGTTTGTTGACAGCCCGGCCAGCATTTCCAGGGAAGATAAGGAATACAAGGTGACAATTAACGGCGACTATACGGAGCTGGCTACAAAAGAGACCAAGATGCAGATTAACAGGGAGGTTGTGACGCCAAACCTTACTTCTTCCGTAAGCATTGGACTGAATTCCATTGACAGTTCCATGAATGAAGAGTTTTCAGCCCTGTACGGGGCAATCGGTACAGCCGTATTCCTGATATTCGTAGTCATGGCGGCCCAGTTCGAGTCGCCCAGATATTCCTTCATGGTCATGACCACCATACCGTTCAGCCTTATAGGAGCCTTCGGGCTGCTGTTCCTTACAAACTGTAAAATCAGTATGGTATCCCTTATAGGATTCCTGATGCTGATAGGAACGGTGGTAAATAACGGTATCCTGTTCGTGGATACGGCAAACCAGTACCGGTCTACCATGGATATGGACACGGCTCTGATTGAAGCGGGGGCAACCCGTATCAGGCCTATCCTCATGACTACCCTGACAACCATCATATCCATGATTCCCATGGCCATGGCCATCGGTAACTCAGGCAACATGACACAGGGCCTGGCCATTGTAAATATCGGCGGTTTGGCTGCATCCACCCTCATGTGCCTGCTGATGCTGCCTGGATATTATAAAATCATGAGCGGAGTGAAGGGAATCGGAAAGAAAAAGGAAGGAAAAGCAGGAAAGCTATGGTCTGCCATAACCGGCAGGTTTAGAAAGAAGGATAACGGGAGAGGTGAAGAATGAGACCGAGGATGAGATGGAATATAAGACGTAGTATGATGCAGCGGATGATGCGGTATATGGTGCGGTATTTAGGCCGCAGCGGTTCAATCCTGGGCCTGGCGGCAGTCATGGGGGCGGTGTCCCCTATGGCAGCCTTTGCAGCCAGCCCGGAGTTCGCAAGGACGCAAGAGGACTGGGCGCGGCGGCAGGATAATACCATAGAATATGAGGAGATACCGGATTTAATCCATGAGTACAATGCCACGGTGCAGAACAACCAGTATGATTACCGCAAATTCCGGGAGGATTACGGGGATACCAATTCCGAGGTGGCGGACGCCTACAATGACCTGGCCCAGGATTTTTATAATGATATGTCCGGGGAAACGGACGCGGGTTCCATGATGTCCGACCTGCAGCTGGAAATCCAGGCAAAAAATATGATGGAACAGTCAGACAACACACTGGAGGACAGCAGAATATACCTGCTGACCTACGAGATGGCAGAGGATAATCTGGCGGCATCCGCCCAGTCCAATATGATTTCTTACCATAAGAAGCTGCTGGAGCTGGAACAGAAGCAGACCGATCTGGAACTGGCCAGGGAGAAATACAGCCTGGAGCAGATAAAGCAGGGAGCCGGAACCGCCACGGCGGTGGACGTCCTTTCCTCCCGGGAGAGCATGCAGGGCACAGAGAACAGTTTGAAGGAGCTGGAATCTGAGATAGCCAATGTAAAGGAAACCCTGTGCATTTCACTGGGATGGAAACACAATGATACGCCGGAGATATCAGCCCTGCCGGAAACTGACTTAAGCCGCATAGACGGGATGGACCCGGACCGGGACCTGGAAACAGCGGTGGAGCATAACTATACGCTGAAGATTAATAAGCGCAAGCTGGAGAATGCCCGGTCACAGACCACCAGGGAATCCCTGGAGACGAAAATAAAGAACAATGAAAAGCAGATAGGCGCTTCCCTGTCCGGCGCATACAAAAGCGTACTTTCCGCCAGGCTCTCTTATGAGCAGGCCCTCGCGGCAGCACGGCTGGAGGAGACCAATACACATATAGCGGCAGGAAAGCTGCAGGCGGGCATGGTGACAGGCCTTGAGTATAAGGAGCAGCAGTATAAGATGGAGAGCAGCCGGTTAAGCGCACAGATGGCGGCCATCGAACTGTTCCAGGCCATGGAAACCTATGACTGGTCAGTAAAGGGACTGGCATCAGCAGAAGAGTCCAGTGGTGATATGTCAAGAGGAAAATGAATAAAGAGTGCAGGTTTATTGCTGCCCTTTCCTTAAAAAGTGCACATTTTCCCAAGCCCCGCCGATTTTGACTTTTTCAAAAGCCGGGCCTACTATCACCGAAAGTGTCCAGACCTAGTTGGACTTCGGTGCCCTATATAGGCAGTTGTCTTTCAGCAGTCGAAAGACGAGCCGCACAAATTTACGGGCAGTTAATGCGGGGGCGCGTTTGTGTTGATACTTGTTCACCTCTTTGTATTTGAGGTGGTAGAAGCGGCTGTACTCTGCGTCGCATCTCACAAGAGACCAGGCTGCTTCTTCCAGGTAATACTTCAAGTATCGGTTTCCGGATGGGATCATGCGCGTGTATTGTGCTTCAAAATCCCCGGACTGGTGTTGTTTCCAGGCAAGCCCTGCATACTTGGCAAGGGTGGCCTGATTTGGAAATCGGTTGATATCACCGATTTCTGCAATGATGCCTGCCGAGAAAACCGGACTAATCCCCTTGATGGAGGTCAAGGTATTGGGTATCAGTTCCATCTGTCCGGCAATGGCCTTATCAAAGGCATTGATCTGCTGCTCCATTGCCCGTATCGAGCTTATGGATATGGAAAGCACCTGGTTAACGGAGTCGTTTACCGTCTTTGGCAGGCGGTAGGAGCTCCGGGCGGCTTTCTGGATGGCTTTCGCCACCGCGTCAGGGTCTGGGAAGGGGTTCTTCCCTTTCTTAATAAGAAAATCGGTGAGCTGTTGTAAGTCCATCCCAGCCAGGGCCTCTGCGGATTCGAAACCCTCGTAGACGGCCAGGGCAGTAGTGCTGAAGGTATCGGAAAATACCTTCTCCTGCGTCATGGTAGAATACTTCTTAAACAGGTAGTTCAAAAAACGCTGTTTTTCCCTGACGAGGTTCTGGACAGCGAAGAACCGGGCCCTTGTAAGGTTCTGGAGGGCTTTATAGCGGTAGTCATCCAGATAGACCTCTTTGTTGATAGTACCAAAGCGCAGGCAGCGATGACGAAGGAATCCACGTAATCATTTTTAGGCAGGTCATTATAAGAAAGCTTGAATTTGGCGACCTGTTTTGGATTAAGGACGTGGATCTTCCTGTTGAATGGCGTAAGGGAGCCATCCTCCCTTAAGAAGCAGACGAGATTATCACCATAGACGGAGGTGGCCTCCAGACCAAGGATGACGTCTGTAAGGGATTCGGAAGAGAGGGCATGGAGGATGTGCTTAATGAGATGGCGGGAACCATCGAGGGAGTTCTTCACGGAGAAGCAGCTGTGTTTGGAACCATCGGGCTTCATAAGAAAGGCCACGTTGGATTTGCTGCTCACATCAATACCGACGTAAAGTGGGTTCATAAGGATTACCTTCTTTCATAGTAGGATTAAGGGTCAATCGGCTTGGTAATACCCACAATCATGGAGCATCAACACCCTCGCGGTATTAGAATTCGGTTGGAGATGGACGGATGCGGACCCCACTGCAAAAGGGCAGTCCATGAACCCCAACAAACAGCCAGTTGGTTTGAAGTTAACTACCATGTCAGGGGAACAGACTATTCATGAAGTAACCATTGCTGGTTCAACAAGGAGAAAAAGAACTAATACCTGATTGACACGATAATCAATTATATCATGGGCACTAACAAACCGAGTGACCTATTTCGGTATCTATTTAGTTATCAAGGTACTGTATAACTATTAGCTATAAACTTATTATACGAGGAGGTTTAGGATGAGGGGTAGAAAAATGTTCAGTAGGATGCTTCTGGCCCTGGCCCTATGTGCAGCCCTGACAGAGGCCGCGGCGGTTACCGCCTGGGCGGCCGGTCAGGATGGACCGGGGGATACAGAAAGGGAAGAGGAGTACCTGGGTCAGGCAGAGAATGAGAAACTGAAGGATAATGTCCTGGAGTATTCGGAGCTTCAGGCCATGATACGGAATTTCAACCCAACGGTTCAGGAAACGGCGGATTCCTATGACAGGAGCATAAAGCAGTATGAGGATGCCTGGGCAGAACTGAAGCTTTATCAGGGAAGGGCCGGGGCTGACAAGGATGATGCAAAAGATGCCGGGGATATGGAGCAGTATACGTATTATATTTCCCAGGAACAGACCTATAAAGCCGCGGCCAGCTCTTATTATAAGATGCTGGATAACATGAAGACCGCGTCCGCCACCAGTTCCAAACGCCAGGCGGAGCGGCAGATGACCGTGGCCGCCCAGTCCCTGATGATGAGCTATGAGACGCTGAGGCAGCAGAGGGATACCCTGCGTAAGATGAAGGAGCTGTATGAGACACAGTATGAGTTGGGAGTCGTGAAGAATCAGGTGGGAACAGCCACCGCGGCGGATGTGCTTTCGCTTAAGAACCAGGTGCTGGCGGTGGAGTCCTCGCTGGCATCGGTGGAGAGCAATATGGGGAGCATATATAACAGCCTGTGCCTGATGGTAGGGCGTGAAACAGACGGAAGCCTTCAGATTGCTCCCATCCCGTCTGTGGACCTTAGCAGGCTGGAGACCATGAACCTGGAGGAAGACACGGTAATGGCAATCGGGAACAACTATACCCTGATGAGCGACCGCCATTCCCTGAAGGTGGACTCCACATCCAGCTCTAACTATAAGCTGAGGACCATGGAGGACGGGGAACAGAAGCTGATGTCGGAGATGAAGCGGCTGTATGAGGAGGTGATGCTGAAACGGGATTCCCTTCAACAGGCCAGTACCGGATATGAGAAGGCGCGGCTGAATAAACAGCAGGCGGATACGAAATATGCAATCGGTATGCTGAGCAAGGATGAATACCTGATGAAGGAACTGGATTATGTCCAGAAGGAGGCGGATTATCAGGCGGCCGGACTGGCATTGCAGCAGGCAATGGATACCTATGACTGGGCAGTGCTGGGAATTGCGGATGTTGGATAGAGGATGATAGGAGGACGGATATGAGAGGATGCAGAATGATGACGGGATGGACGAAGCGCGTAGGAATCGCGGCGGCAGTCGTTATGCTGTCCTCGGGAACCGCCTGGGCCGGCAGCTGGATTGAGAGGCCGGAAGGCTGGGTTTACGAGAAGGATGGAAGACTGGCAGCCGGCTGGAACCGAATAGATAATATCTGGTATTACATGGATACCGAGACCGGACTTTGGCAGAAGGAACCTGCCGTCAATGAGGAAAATGCCCCGTATCTTATGGAAAATGCCATGGTCAGGGCCGGCCTGTACCAGGATGAGAAAGAGGATATTGAGTACAGGGCCCTATATAGCACAAAGGACACGGTTGAGGTCTGCGTGGGATGGGAGGAAAAACCTGGGGAGTTCCATACCATTAATACATTTGATATAGATAAAAGGACAGGGACTGCGAAATCCCGGGTGACCAAGGAGGAGTATGCAGTATATTGATTGTATTGTGTGTATTGGTGTCACTGAGAGAAAAGGAAATATCAGGATGGACATATACTGGGAATGGGCTGGGGATATGAAGAAAAAGACGGTCAGATACAGGAAGGAGGAAGCCGCCCTGTGTGACGCCGCCCTGTCCGGACTGCTGGGCAGGGGGATAGGAGGGCCGGAATGTGTCAAGGGCGGAGTGAAAACCAGCCCGTTTCTGGAGGGCAAGGACGGATTGTACCGCTGTCTGTCCGGGACCTATATGCTGGGGGAGCGTATAGGCCCTTTCCAGTGCTTTACAGGAAGCGGTCTGAGAGGACTGCGGCAGAGGAACCGGCCAGTATACGCGCTTCTTTATGATATGGAATACGGGCAGATAGTAATCATGGTCTGTGGACTGCAGATAAAAACATGGTATTTGTTTGACGGAAGAGGACGAGTGGATGTGGGAACGGATGGGAGGATGGGGGAATATACCCTGTACATACGTGGGAAGGGGAAAATGCTTCAGAAGATTACAGCTAGATTCATAGCTGACCATGGCCTGGTCCACAGCCGCGGGTATTGTTGCACGGTTGGAGCAGAAGGGTTTTGCGGAAGGATTCGGAGATTCCTGCGACTGACGTATTAAGATGGTACGGCTCGCCATGGCGGGGATTGACTGCTGGAGAACATGGAAAATGCAGAAAGGTAGCCTTTATCCGGCCTGACGGACACGGGGCAGGGGATTTTGATGAGTTTGCTGCAAAAGCTACGGGACGGTTTATTATAGATGCTCGTTATGGCTGACGGGCATTTTTTCTGTTGGTTTCCTTATTCTTTATGATTCATATATAAAAACCACGGCAGAATAGGGAAATTGAAAATTGGCCGGGGCGTGTGGGACTATGCCGGATACGGCTATTAGGAACCCAAAAGAGCTGTCAAAATCCAGGAAATCCTTGTCTTTTTGAGGAAAAGCAGTATGGACATGGGATTACTGCCATATACTCTATCAGCCAGGATCTGACGGCTGTTCAGGATGTCTTTTTCCAACAGAGGGATTGCCATATTGATATTGTGCCTTTACCCTTCATTCAACAGTCGATAAATCAGGGGTCATGAACTGTAAGTATGATAAAGAAAATATTTGATGAAAATAATTTCGAAATTAATTAATAAGTAGTAGAGGATATCCATTACCTTAAGCACACAACAAATAAGCCATCTTTCGGTGGCTGCTTTATAAATTGAATATTGAGTATGTTAAGGTTATGCAGTTGCTGACTTAATCTTATAACCCTGGTTTCTTGCTATGATAATTGCCTGCTCCACTGTAATCTCACAATCAGCCGGAGGCAGATTGGATTTTTTGTAAAGTTTTGCATTATAGTTTTCTCCATTCTTCAACATGTGGTATAATGCGGTAAGAAGCATTCTTGCGATAGCAATGATTGCTTTCTTGTGACCGCGACTCTTTTTGAGATGGAGATAACGGTTACGCATTTCAGGATGCTTCTTGCTGGTAACGACAGCATTGGCACACTGCACAAGCAGTGGCTTGATGTAGCATCCGGCTTTGGATACCCGGACAGATTTTTTTTCCTGCACTTTCATTGTTGGTTGGTGTAAGGCCAGCCCATGAACATAAGTGTTTCGCCGAAGGAAAAGCCTTCATATTGGTACCAATTTCGGAAATGATTCCGATAGCAGTGAAACCACTGCAGATACCAGGAGCGGTTTGAAGAATGGCAAGTTCCTGCTGATAGGGAGCGGCGAGC
>ERZ1036416.216-NODE-216-length-22690-cov-27.755909_pt1 | contig 22690 bp, 16 predicted proteins | sample MGYA00514219_ERZ1036416 | MGnify/ENA primary metagenome ERZ1036416 (study PRJEB33795, sample SAMN09464945) | human gut metagenome | host: Homo sapiens | place: USA: Stanford, California | collected 2016-11 | study: EMG produced TPA metagenomics assembly of the...
TTAGTTTACATAATTTCCCATCAACTAATTACCCGAAAGTAATGTTACGCTATTCCAAGCTCTAACAGATGCCGGATGATATCGGGGCTGGTGCGTATCATCAAATCCACGCTTTCCTTCCGGTTTTCGTAATGGCCAGCTCTCATGGTGTCCTCAAAGTACGGCTCATAGTCATCCTCTCCCCGGAGCACGCAGATGCCTCCCTGAGCCAGCATGGAATCACAGGTATCCATATCCTCCTTGCATATCATCAGGACATGCAGGTCCTCCGGCAGGTTCAGGGCAGTGTATAATCCTGCCACCCCGCAGCCTGCAATCACCACATCACAGTATATATGTTTTGTCATTTCCTATGCCTCCTTTTGGAATCAGCTGCCTGGAATCGGCTGCCTGGAATCTGCATCCCGGCAGCTACCGGGCAAGTTTTAGCATCTGCTCCAGAGCCCTGCCGGCTGACGGGACATAGGCTTCGGGGACAAATGCCTGGTTTTGCCCTGTGCGCAGGACATGGATGATTTTGTCCAGGGTTATCTTTTTCATATCCCGGCAGATTGGTTCTGTATCAGGAAAATAAAACTGTTTGTCCGGATTCTGCTGTTCCAGCTCATGACGCACACCAATTTCCGTACAGATAATGAATTCCCGGGAGGTGCTGCCGGCAGCATATTTGAGAATCCCGGTGGTGGAACCGATATAATCAGCCATCTCAAGTACCTGGGCATTGCATTCCGGATGGGCCAGTACCAGGGCATTGGGATGTATTTTCTTTAAGCCGGATACCTCCTTTTGGGACATTTGGTCGTGGACAGGGCAGCAGCCCTTTACCAGCATCACATGCTTTTCAGGTACCTGGCTGGCCACGTACCGGCCCAGATTCTTATCCGGTATGAAAAGGATGTCCTGGTTTGGCAGGTTCCTTACAATCTGTACCGCATTGGCAGATGTGACGCACACATCGGACCAGGACTTGATTTCGGCTGTGGAATTGATGTAACAGACCACTGCAAGGCCGGGATATTCCTTTCTGTATTGCTCCACTTCCTCCTTGGTTACCATGTGGGCCATGGGGCAGTCTGCCTGGGCGTCGGGCATCAGGACCACCTTGTCGGGACTCAGGAGCTTTCCGCTTTCGCCCATAAAGGAGACTCCGCAGAACACAAGCGTTCTGTTTTCAAGACCTGCCGCCACCTTGCTCAAATAGAAAGAATCTCCTATGTAATCCGCCAGTTCCTGTACCTGGGGATTCACATAATAATGGGCCAGGATGACAGCATCCTGCTCTGTTTTCAACTGCTTTATTTCTTCCTGCTTAGTCATAATTTCCCCTGTTCTGCCGGTATTGCAGCGCCGGCTTTTTTAAATTGGCTTTTTGTTTACGTCCGCAACAGTATAACACATATATTTACATGTGACAAGACACATAGGGCGTTAAAATTTTAGCATAACAAAGCGGTCGGCGTAATTGTAAGGATTATTAAAGAAAAGTTCAGCACTGGAAAATGGGGATATGGTAGAATTAGGATAGGAATTATGCCGGACGTTTTCTGACGTGGCGCAGCGTTCTAAACGAGGAGGATTAATATGAAAAAAATCCATGGAATATTAACTCACAGAAAAAGAATCTGCAAAATACGAATTCACAGGATGACAGCTCCGGGACTTGCGGCATGTCTTGTGTTAATGGCTGTAAGCCTGGCGGCCTGCCAATCAGCGGACAGCGGAACCGGGGGACAGAATGAGAACATCGCGGCTGTCCGGGAACAAGACGGCGCAGGGCAGACAAACCAGGAGAATCATGCCGCAAAAGAAGAAAACGCCAGGGACACAGGGACACCCCGGGGGCAGGAAGCCGTACCGGAATCATCGGATATGGAAGCCGGACAGGAGAGGGCCGCGGCGGAGCAGGGGGCGGACGGTTTGATGACAGCAGACCAGTGGCAGATGGTTCCTGGATACGGCATATGCAAAAGGGGAGAACCAGTCCTGTATGTATTGGACATGGACGCAAGCCAGATGAAAACAGATGAGAAAGGAGTCAGCGCCAGGCTTCTTTCTGCGGTGTTTCAGGACAATGTAATCAGCGTCAGGGTGAAATTTAAGGATGATACCGTGACCCTGATACCGGATGAGAAGGTAAAGGAGATTCTGAAACAGGAGGAGGAAAACCGGAAAAAACAGGATCAGGGAATTAGCGTACAATGGGATGACAGTTATTTCTGTATTGACAGCGAAAAGCACATTTACGGCCGCAGTGCGTTTCAGGACAGAATCCGGTCGGAGAAGAAAGAGCAGAAGGCGCAGGGCGCAAGGGCCGTTACCTTTGACCGGATTAAGGGAAAGGGTATAGACGGACTGGGTTTTACCCGGCAGAGGAACAGTACATCTTACAAAGACAATGGAAAAGGCGGATTCTATATATCCCAAGTGTGGGAGAATACCATAGGTAAGGACAGGTTTACACTGGATGAACCGGAGGGGGTCTATGAACTCTGGCTGGACGGCTTTAAAGACCCCATAAAAATCGTCTTTAAAAAGGCGCCTGCCTATGATTCGCTGGAGGATATAAAGGGAATGGTGAACCATGAAGGATTTTACGGGATGGCAGAGGGAAGGGCGGAGGAGGACGGACTCAGGCTTACCACCTACACCTATTCACAGGATGGATACAGGATTGGGTTCAGCCGCGGAAAACTGATGGCTACACTGTCAGATGGAAGGACTGTAGAACTGGTGCCTGTGCTGGGGGAACAGCTGACCACATCCCTGGACCAGCTGTCCGGCATACAGCCCAGAAGTATTCAGGAGACACTTTACAGGATACCGGAGGGCGTTGTGGTTACGGAAGCATCCCTGCATGCAGAGAAACCTGTTGTCATATCGCCGGAACAGGGAAGTGTGCTGGAAATTCCCATTACCGGGGAGCGGCAGCCTTTGGACGCGGTGGTGGAGTTCAGGGACTGCAGGATATACCTGACCGGCATCAGTCCCATAGATGAGCTTTATGAATATGGTACGGATGACAACGGAAACCCTCTTACCAGGCATATGGTCTACATCAATGCCAGGGCAGAGATGAGGGATGCAGATAAGAGTTTGTACTACGTAAATGCAGTACAGCCGGAGGAGGGCCAGGAGGGCAGCTCCGGTGATCCCCTAAAAACCGTATACGCACTGGCGGATATGGCGGGGGCAGATAAAAATAACGCAGGTGAGCTGGCCGGATTCAAGGCATTATATGAGGAGGGGGAATCTGTAATCCGGCTGCAGCTTCAAAGGCCCACCTACGGATGGAATCAGGAATTTGTACTGCCGGTACAGATGTGACCGGACAAAAAGGAGGAGACTGTTTGCAGAATCTTCTTCCTTTTTTCTTAATTATCCGGTTGTGCTATTGATTTTGCCTGCTTCATGTGCAACAATTTATAGATGGATTCAGCGGCAGTATGTCTGGACCGGTATAATGATGGATATTTAAGAGAGGAACATAAAATGAGAAGCAGAAGGAGACGGAGAAGATCAAGGGCGGTTATTATCATTCCCCTGGTTTTAGTGTGTCTTATGGCCGCTGCTGCGGGCATGGCATTTTTATGGTTTGCAAAGGGACAGGCGGGTGTAAAGCAGGCTGCGCCGGATGAACGGTTCATGGAGTATACAGGATATCTGACCGAGGGGAATTACGAAGCCATGTACCTGATGCTGGATTCCGGGAGCCGTATGGACATCAGCCAGGAGGAGTTTATCACCAGGAACAAGAAAATATATGAGGGCATCGGCGCCTCCTCCATCCGGGTGGATATTGCCGGAGTGGAGGAAAAGGAGGACCAGGGTATTCAGACGGTCAGCTATGAGACCAGCATGGAGAGCCTGGCAGGCACCATCCATTTTTTCAACCAGGTGGATTTTAAGCTGGAGGCATCCTCCGGGGCTGTCGGGACAGACAGCCATGACAGTGAAAAGGCAGGAAAGAAAAGGAAGGCAGCAAAAGACGAAGAATACAGATTGATCTGGAACGACCGCGTTATATTTCCCAACCTGAGCTGGAACGACAAGGTAAGGGTCACCACGGATAAGGCTGTAAGAGGAAGCGTTCTGGACCGAAACGGCATTATGCTGGCCGGAAAGGGAAGCGCGTCCATGGTGGGGCTTGTGCCGGGAAAGATGAGCCGGGAGGCTGACAACGATTCAGAGGACGGCATAAACCGGCTTTCAGAGCTTTTAGGTGTTTCCGCTGACAGTATCCGCAAAAAGCTGTCGGCTAACTGGGTGAAGGACGATTCCCTTGTTCCCATTAAAACGTTAAAGAAGGTGGATGAGCTCAATCTCCAATCCGCTCTCCCTGAGGATGAGAATGTACAGAACAGGGCGCTTCAGGACCAGCTTCTGACCATTCCGGGCGTCATGATCACAGATACGCCTGTCAGATATTATCCCCTGGGCGAAAAGGCTGCCCATCTGGTGGGCTATGTACAGAATGTAACGGCAGAGGATCTTGAGGAGCACAAGGGGGAAGGATACCTGCCGGACAGCGTCATCGGCAGGAGCGGCATGGAAGGCCTGTTTGAGAAGGAGCTAAAGGGACAGAATGGCCGCATTATATCCATTGTTACGTCCCAGGGAGAAGAAAAACAGGTTTTGGCAGCCATTCCCAGAATTGACGGCCAGGATATCACACTCACCATCGACAGCAGCCTGCAGGAGCTGGTGTATGACACATTCCGGGACAGCAAAAGCTGTACCGTGGCCATGAATCCCTACACTGGGGAGGTTCTTGCCCTGGTGAACACTCCCAGCTACGATAACAATGATTTTATCCTGGGCATGTCGGAGGAAACCTGGACCGGGCTGAATGAGGATGAGAGAAAGCCCATGCTAAACCGTTTCAGGCAGCGCTTTGCCCCAGGCTCCTCCTTTAAGCCCATCACAGGTGTTATCGGCCTTGCCGCAGGCGTCCTTACGCCGGATGAGAATTTTGGGGAGGACGCAGCAGGACTAAGCTGGCAGAAGGATGCCGGCTGGGGCGGCTATCATGTCACCACCCTTCACGGTTACAGTCCGGTCAACCTTAAAAATGCCTATATCTATTCGGATAACATATACTTTGCAAAAGCAGCCCTGAAAATCGGCTATGATGATTTCATGGCAGGACTGGACCGGCTGGGCTTTAACCAGAAACTTCCCTTTGAAATCTCGGTGGCTGAATCCCAGTACTCCAATGCTGACCGGATTGAAACGGAAATCCAGCTGGCGGACAGCGGATACGGTCAGGGCCAGGTGCTGGTCAATCCCATCCATCTGGCATCCCTTTATACCATGTTCCCCAACCAGGGAAAGGTTCTGAAACCCTATCTTGTATACAAGGATACACCGGTGCCGGAGATCTGGATTGAGGACGCCTGTACGCAGGAAACAGCAGAGACCGTGGATGACGCAATGAAGGCTGTAATCAGTTCGGAACACGGCACAGGACATGCAGCCATGCGTTCAGACATTACTCTGGCAGGAAAGACAGGGACTGCTGAGATAAAAGCATCCAAGGAAGATACAAGCGGCACGGAACTGGGATGGTTTGCCGTGTATACGGCGGATAAGGACATACAGAAGCCGGTTTTAATGGTCAGCATGGTGGAAGATGTGAAGAACGCCGGAGGAAGCGGTCTGGTGGTCAGAAAGTCCAGGGATGTGCTGGGAGCCTATATACCGTCAGGACAGTAGGACAATCCGAAGATACAGACATATACTATTATGGAGGAGGGAATCAGCATAAACTGTATATGGGGGATTGGAGGGGAAATCAATGCCTATGGATTCATTTTCATCAGAAGGGATTTTACGGAGGCTCATCAGGCTTCCCTATCTTCCGCTGTATGTGGGCGTACTGAACGCGGCGGTAGAGCTGGATGTTTTTTCGGACCTTACCCAGCGTAAGAGCGTCAGGGAGCTTTCAGAGGAGAGAGGGTGGAATGAAGATAACACGCGGTATTTCCTGGACGCCCTTTACTGTCTTGGATTTATCTGGAAAAGGGATGAAATGTACTGTAACTGCAGGGAAACAGACCGTTATCTTGTAAAGGGAAGACCGGAATACATCGGAGGACATCTGGCCTTTCACTGCGCAGAGGAGTGTATAGGATGCAGGGATATTAAGAGGCTGGTTGAAGAGGGCCCCGGCGGGGGCAGCCAACCGGAGGGTCAGCCGGCCTTTGAGCAGTATGTGCAGAACATGCGGGATTCCCAAATGGGCTTCCGCCAGACTGAGATACAGAAAATGGTAAAGGAACTTCCGGAATATCCGGGAATCAGGAAAATTTTAGATTTGGGCTGCGCAACGGGGCTGCTGGGCCTGGGTGTGATGGGAGAACGGGAGGATATGTACGGGATTCTCTATGACCGTCCGGCCATGGAACCGGCAATCCGGGAGTCCATCCGTCTGACCGGCCTGAACGAGAGAGCCACACCCATGACAGGGGATTATCTGACAGATGATATAGGAGATGGATATGACCTGATTTTGGCCATTGCCACCTTAAGCTTCGTGGAACATGAGCTGGCCGGCCTTATGAGGAAGCTTTATAAGGCCTTGAATCCGGGCGGCGTGCTGCTCTGCTATTCAGAGGGAATCGAACGGGATGGATCCGGACCGTGGGACATGGTGCTGGGCTGGCTTCCGTACAATATGCAGGGATATGACCTTGGAGTAAAGAAGAATGAAATAACAGAGGCTGCCATGGCGGCCGGCTTCAGCAGTGCTGAAAAACGGACCGGAATCTATTCCACAGGCAACGTGGATGTGGATATATTCAGAAAATAATCTTACAAAAAGTTTGACATGGAAAATGCAGGATACGAAAAACAGAGAGGCTGCCGGGTACAGCCTCTCTGTTTTATGTGTGAGCCTTTAGCCCAGCCAGCGGTACAGGATGGTCTCCAGCTGGCGGATATCAATGGGCTTTGCCATATGCTGGTTCATACCGGCGTCCATGGCCAGTTTGATGTCTTCTGTAAACGCGTTTGCAGTCATAGCCACGATGGGGATGGTGGCTGCGTCCGGACGGTTCATGGCGCGAATTCTCCGGGTAGCCTGGTAGCCGTCCATGAGGGGCATCTGTATATCCATGAAGATTAGGTCATAGTACCCTGTAAAAGAGGCTGCGAACATTTCAACTGCTTCCCGGCCGTCCGCGGCTGTCTCCACATGGGCTCTTGTGTTCTGCAGTAAAGTCCTGGCTATTTCCTGGTTCAGAAGATTATCTTCCGCCAGCAGAATCCGCTTGTTGGAAAAATCAGCCCTGGGAAGTTGGGGAAGGGAGGCTGTCCTGGTCTCTTCCTCCTCATGGAGGGCAAAGCGCCGCAGCATGCATATGAGTTTGGAGGGAAACAGGGGCTTGGAAATGAATCCGTTGGCTCCGGCTTCTTTTGCCGCGGTCTCATATTCAGCCGTGTCGTAGGCCGAGATAACGATAATGGGAACGTGACTGCCTGCCTGGGCACGGATTTGTCTGGTCACCTCGATGCCGTCCATGTCAGGCATACGCAAATCCACGATAACGGCAAAAAATCCTTTGAGATCACGGTGGGCGGAAACCACCCTGGAGACAGCCTCTTTACCGGATGTCACAAAGGAGCTGTTCATGCCAATCTGGTTCAGGCACCGGCATGTCTCCTCGCATACGATTCTGTCATCATCCGCCACAAGGACAGGAAGCTCAGTCAGCACCGAGGAATCAGGCAGAATCTGGTTTCTCAGTCTCAGGTTAAAGGTGACTGTAAAACGGGAACCCAGGCCGGGCGTACTCTCCACCCATATGTCGCCGTCCATCATTTTGGCTATGTTGCGGGTAATAGCCATGCCCAGGCCGGTTCCCTGAACACCCCGGATTCGTTCATCCTCAGCCCTCTCAAAGGGCTCAAAGACCCGCTCTATGAATTCAGGCGATATACCCACCCCGTTGTCCTCACATACCAGCCGGTAGGTGCCGTAACCCTGCTGGGGACTGCGCGCTTCTGACAGCTCCAGGGTAATGGTTCCTCCGTGGGGCGTGTATTTGATGGCATTGGACAGGAGATTATTGATAATTTGCTGGAGCCGCTGCATATCACCGCACACAGCCTCATGTTCCAGCGTTTCTATATGGATGTTTAGGGTGTGGCCTCTGCGCTTTAAGTCTGGCTGTATCATGGAAATGACATCCTTAAAGAGGGAATCCAAAAGAAAGTCCTCCTCAGACAGGACGATTCGCCCGCTCTCTATCTTTGACATGTCCAGAACCTCGTTAATCAGTGAGAGAAGAAGCTTGGAGGAACTGGTAATTTTTTCCATACAATTCATTACCCGGTCCGGATCATCGGCGCAGGAGGCAGCGATGGCTGTCAGCCCGATGATGGCGTTCATGGGGGTACGGATATCATGGCTCATTCTGGACAGGAAGGTGCTTTTGGCCTGGTTGGCCACCTGGGCAGCGTTGAGAGCATCCTGTAAAAGCTCCTTCTGGCGTTTTTCCTCCCTTATTTCCGTGATGTCGGAACGGGTCAGAAGGATGATCTTCCTCTGACGGTCGTAGTAACTGTAGCGCAGTTTTTTGTCCCGGAGGATACCATTCTGGATGGTGCGGGAGTAGAGGATGTATTCTTTGTTTTGTTCCAGCTCCTTTAATACATTGTCAAGGCTCATAAGACGGGTGGTTTCTTCCCATTCATCCTCAGGAAGATAGGCCTGGTTGTATTCCATAAGCTCCTTTTCGTAATTGTCGCCCACCTCAGGGGGGAGCAGGTTCTCTGAACTGTGGGAAGACAGATAGCGGATATGGTGGTTCGTATTGGCATCTATGTAAGTCACATAATCGTAATCATCCTGGGCCGCCATCTCCACCAGATGGGACCTCATTTCTGACTCAATGCTGCGGGCAAATAAAAGCAGCCTGTCACTGCTGCATCCGGAATGGGGACAGGAACTTAAAAAAATCTCATGCCATTCAAATCCATAGGGCTCCCCGATGAAGCGGATTTCCATGCGTTTGTGCTTCCGGCCGCTTGCAATAAAGCTGCGCAGAGATTCCATGCAGAAGAATTCATTCCATACGGCCTGGTCCGGACCATATACATTATGTTCTGACAGCTCCCTCAGCGTTTGTTCCAAATCAAGGGTCTGTCCCGTGGTGGAGGGGAGGGTGCGGTCTCTCCAGACATATACTTCCTCCTCCTTCAGACGGAGTTCCCAGATGGTATCAATGATACCGTCTGTTGCATCAATATAATCGTTTAGTGACAGACCGGTTGGTTTCATTTTTATATTCCTTTCCCGCTGCATGGCTACAGCACACTGCGCATTTATGATAATACCAGAAATATCCGGAAAACACAATGAAAGTAACAGCATCTACAGGGATTACTTGGCAATGGTTTTCGGATATGGTACAATAAACAAAGCTGTGTATCATTTGAAAAGAGGGAAAACAATGTTCACACAAAGAAAAATTCTGGTTGTGGAAGATAATGAGATAAACCGCATGATGCTGAGCGCCATCCTTTCATCGGAATATGAGGTGCTGGAAGCGGAGAACGGGCAGAGGGCCCTGGAGATACTTAGAAAACACAGGGATGGAATCGCGCTGATTCTGCTGGACATCATCATGCCTGTAATGGACGGATATACCTTCCTTGCCCGTATGCAGGAGGAGCCGGCGCTGGCATCCATACCGGTCATCGTAACTACCCAGAGCGATGGTGAATCCGATGAAGTCGCCGCCCTTTCCCACGGTGCCACAGACTTTGTGGCAAAGCCTTATAAACCCCAGATTATTTTGCACCGTGTTGCCAGTATCATCAAGCTCAGGGAAACAGCCGCCATGATAAATCTGGTCCAGTACGACCGTCTGACCGGACTCTACTCAAAAGAATTTTTTTACCAGCGTGTAAAGGAAACCTTGGCCGCCCATCCTGAGCAGGAGTATGACATCATATATTCCAATATAGAAAATTTTAAACTGGTCAACGATATATTCGGAGTTCCTGCCGGGGACAGGCTCCTGGTCAATGTGGCCGCCATGTTTTCAAAGCAGGTTGGCAGATGGGGCATCTGCGGCCGTATTAATGCGGACCAGTTTGCCTGTCTTTCAGAGCGCCGTCTTGACTACTCAGAGCAGTTGTTTGTGGAGGCGGGCAATGAGATTAATGCCATGTCCAACGTGAAAAACATGGTGATGAAATGGGGGGTTTACCATATTGATGACCGATCCATATCCGTGGAACAGATGTGCGACCGCGCCCTGCTGGCGGTCCGCAGCATTAAGGGCCAGTACAGAAGGCATTTTGCAGCCTATGATGATGCCTTGCGCAGTAAGCTGCTTCGGGAACAGGCCATCACGGACAGCATGGAGGATGCCCTGGCACAGGGGCAGTTCATTGTGTACCTACAGCCCAAGTACAGGCTGAAGGACAGGGAACTGTCAGGGGCGGAGGCTCTGGTAAGGTGGATTCATCCGGAATGGGGCTTCCAGTCGCCCGGTGAATTCATTCCCCTGTTTGAGAGAAATGGATTCATCACACAGTTAGACCAGTATGTATGGGACCGCACCTGCGCTTTGCTGCGGGACTGGGACCGTAAGGGATATCCGCAGATACCTGTATCCGTGAATGTGTCCAGGGCCGATATCTACAACGCGGACCTGGCCAACATCCTTCTGAGGACCGTACATAAATATAACCTGCCGCCGTCGCGTCTGCATCTGGAAATTACAGAGAGCGCTTATACTGAAAATCCGGGACAAATCATTGATACGGTAACCCACCTCAGGGAGCTGGGGTTCATCATTGAGATGGATGATTTTGGAAGCGGTTACTCCTCCTTAAACATGCTGAACCAGATGCCTCTCGACATACTGAAGCTGGATATGAAGTTCATCCAGAGCGAGACAGCCAAGCCTGTGAACCAGGGAATCCTGCGTTTTATCATGAGCCTTGCCCGGTGGATGAACCTGAGTGTGGTGGCGGAAGGAGTGGAGACCGATGAACAGCTGGAACGGCTCAGCGAAATCGGATGTGATTACGTACAGGGCTATTTTTTTGGAAAGCCTATGCCTGAGGATGTCTTTGAGGAGCTGATGAAAAAGACGGCCAGGGAAAAGAAAGAGGGGCAGGAACCGGAAAGCCGGGAACGTGAATCTGAATACAGCGGCCGGGAATTATCTGAATACGGCAGCCTGGAATTCCTGTTAAGCGCCTGCGGCAGAGAGGACAGCCTTGAGTGTCTGGAGCAGAAGCTGGCTGCTGTGAATGAACAGATGGAGGTCATTGTCAATTCCATTCCGGGAGGTATTGCCGGCTACCGGATAGAGGGAGACCGTTTTATACCGGAATACTATTCCGACGGAGTCCTTGCTATTTCCGGTCATACCAGGGAAGAATTTCAGGCGCTGGTGGCCCGTGATGCCATGGATATCATATATGAGCCGGACCGGGAACGCGTGCTGTCAGCTGCCAGGGCGGCAGTCATAAGCGGCGAAGTCCTGGATATCTCGTACCGCATGCGCCACAGGGACGGAAATATTATATGGATTCACCTGAATGGGCGGCGTATGGGTCCCCTGTCTGATAAAATGAGTTTTTATGCGGTGTTTACCGGCATGTCAGAAGAAGCCCGTCTCTTCCAGAGCATTGCCAGTAAAACCGTGGACAGTATCTATGTAATCAGCAAGGAAAATTATAATCTGCTCTATGCCAATGAGATGAAAGGACCCTTTGCCAACGGGCAGAGGAGCCTGGGGCAGAAGTGCTATCAGGCCCTCCATGGAAACACGTCTCCCTGCAGTGACTGTGTGATGAAACGTTGCCAGACCGACGGCAAGGATAACTCCATGATGCTTACCAGTCAGGGAAGGGTTTATAATGCCCGGTTTTGTGAAACAGACTGGAACGGTATTCCGGCCTATATCCAGTATGTGAGGGATGTCACAGAGGAAGTGGAGACCCAGAAAGAGAAGAAGCGTCTGGAACAGTATTTCCAGACCATGGTTAAAAACCTGCCCGGAGGGGTTGCGGTGGTCTGCCGGAAAAAGGACGGTACCATGAGGCCGGAGTTTTTATCCGATGGTTTTGCGGCAATGACGGGTATGGAATATGAGGAAGCGTGGGACTTGTACCGGGATGATGCCATGTATGGGGTGCATCCCCAGGACCAGCCATATGTGGCAGGACTGATGGAGGAGTATGCCTCCGGCGGCTTTGGCAGCAGAGAGATTGTGTACCGCCTGAAGAAGGGCCGTGAGGAGGGCCGCTATATATGGGTCAGGAACCGTTTTAGCCTTATTGAGGATGATGAGGGGAACGAACGGATTTATGCCATTTACTATGACATAACAAAGGAGCGGGAGGAGCAGGAACAGCTGCGGGCCCGGTACAGGGAGCTTCTGCTTAAACATTACCGGATGCCGGGGCCCAATGCTCTGATTGTAGGGCATTACAGCATTACGCAGAACCAGATAATGGAGGTCATTGACCGCACAGATTCCGGGCTTATTGAGAGCTTTGGTTCCAATCGGAAGGAATTTTTTGCCGGCATCTGCGGATTCATCGCGGATGAGGATGAGAGGCGCGCATACAAGGAAGCCTTTGTGGAGGCGCAGGGGGTGAACCAGGACTTTAACTGTTTCATCAAATTTCCAAGAGATCCTTACGGGCGTTATGTCCGGTTTAAGGTGGATCTGGTGGAAACACCGGACGCGGATGACATTACGGGTATTTTTACTATGACAGATATCACGGAACAAATCTTATCGGAGAGAATCCTGCACCGCCTGACCGTAGTGGGCTGTGACCTGGTGGTGGATGTGGATTTATTCCATGACAGCTATACGGTGCTGAACAGCGGCAGGGAGGCAGAGGATATCCCTGAGCCGTCAGGATGCCATTCCCGGCAGATAGACTATATGCTGAAGGCGCAGGTTGTTCCCAGAGACAAAGAGCAGGTGGCAAAAATGCTGGAATCCGGGTACATCCTGGAACAGCTGCAGAAGGAGGAGTCCTATTCCTTCCACTATTCAATCATTGGCGGACAGGGCGACATTTTGACAAAAAACCTGACAATCTCATCCATTGATCTGCGGTTGGGACGCATCTGCATGGCCAGGACCGATATCACGGATTCCGTGCGGGAACAGCAGGGAATGCTGAATGTGGTGGCTTCCACCTTTGAGCTCATGGGGGTTGTGAATATCCGCAGCAGGCGGATGACCATGTATACAAGACAGACTGTGCAGGAGAATCTGTCTCCTTATATACTGGATGATTATAATGATTCCCTGGAGCTCATTGCCGGATATTGTGATATTGGAGATGGAAGCACATCCATCCACACACAGTTTAGTCTGGATACTATGGTGTCCAGACTGCAGAAGGAGCCTGCGGGATATGATTTTGTGGTGCCATATACCGTGGGGGAGGGTGTGCGGTATAAGCAAATCAGTATTTTGTGGGGAGACAGGAACCGCAAGACCGTCTGTATGCTCCGGGCAGATGTGACAGACATGCTGGCAGACGAGCGGCGCAAGAAGGATGAGCTCAGGGAAGCGCTTGCCCTGGCAGAGGAGGCCAGCCGGGGCAAAAGCGAATTCCTTTCAGCCATGAGCCATGACATCCGCACACCTATGAATGCAATCATAGGCATGACAGAGCTGGCCGCGGTCCATATAGATGACAAGGAACGTGTGGCGGACTGCCTGAAAAAGATATCCGTGTCCTCCGGGCATCTCATGAGCCTGATAAACAATGTGCTGGATATGAGTAAAATTGAGCGCTCCAGGCTGATTCTCAACCGCATGAGGATATCCCTTCCATGTCTGACGGAGCAGATTGCCGAAATAATTAAGCCCCAGGCGCGCCAGGGAGGCCTTGATTTTGAGGTCCGTACCAGCGGGATTGTCCACAAGGAGTTTTACGGGGATTCCCTGCGCCTGAACCAGATTCTCATTAATCTGCTGGGCAATGCATGTAAATTCACACCGGAAGGAGGCAGGGTCAGCTTCTGCGTGGAGGAATGCGGACCTGCCAAAAAGAAAGGCTGGATTCACTACCGTTTTACGATCAGCGACACCGGGGTGGGAATTAAAGAGGAATTTTTACAGCATATGTTTGAGCCATTCAGCCGCGGCAGGAATGACAGCAGCGTGGAAGGGAGCGGACTGGGACTAAGCATCACCAAGGGACTGGCAGACCTTATGGAGGGAGAAATCCGGGTCAGGAGCCGGGAAAACCAGGGAAGCACATTCCAGGTGGATTTGGAATTTGAACCGGTCAGGGATGAAGGGACCGGAAGGAAAGAAGGAGAACAGGCGGTCCTGTCCGGGAACGGAAATCTTGCCGGCTGCCGGTTCCTGATAGCTGAGGACAATGCCATCAATGCAGAGATTCTCTGTGAGCTGCTGCGGATGCAGGGGGCGGAATCTGTTATACGGACCAACGGGGCCAAGGCGTTGAATGAATTTAAAGGCAGCGTTCCAGGCACCTATGATGATTCAGATGCCGGAGATGAACGGATATGATACGGCCCGGGCTATCCGCGGCCTGGCCCGGGAGGATGCCGGTACAATACCCATTATAGCCATGACAGCCAATGCGTTTGCCGAGGATGTACAGGCCGCCCTTAAAGCCGGAATGACGGCCCATGTGGCAAAACCCATTGATGTCAATGTAATGGTTGCGGTGCTTTTAAAGACCATCGGAAAGCATTCCTGATGGGGCGTACCGCATGAATAATACGGCTTGATATTACAACATAAAGGAGAAACAAACAAATGAAACCGAATGAAGCTACAGGAAATCAGGAAATCATGCACCGTCTTAAAAACGCAGGGGAGCTATATGTCCTGCTTTCCCTGTGTACAGGAGAACCCTATGTGGTCTGCGACCAGGAAACATATGATGATGAAATCATAGTTTTCTTTGATTCACAGGCAGCTATAAAAGAGGCAAAAGAACAGACAGAAGCAGGAAGGCCTGTCAGGCCCATGAAGCTGGAGAACAAGCAGTTTCTGCTCTTTTATACCAGCCTTTACACACTTGGGGTAAATGCGCTGCTGGTTAAAGACGGCGGGAGAGACACCCTGATTCAGCTGCAGGACTTTGTGAAACGCAATAAGCAGCAGGGACAGGAGTCAGGGGAGAAGATATGGGTGGAGAACCCGTCCCTTCATCTGACTATGCTGTATTATATGCAGGAACTTAGAAGAAAGCCGGGACAGGAGGGTCTTCCGGAGATTAAAGAGTGGCAGGATGAGATTTCCAATGATTTCAGCAAGGGCAGTTTCATTGTTCCTGTGGAGAAGGAGGGAAAGGGGCTGGCTGCTGTCAAAGTAAACGAACAGTTATTCCAGGCTATCTTCACAGATATATTAGAGTTCCAGAAATTTAACAGGGAGGGGAAACTGCGTCCCCTTGTGGTGACAGCTGATAAGATACCGCAGATCATGACAGAAGAGGCAAAGGGTGTGATTCTCAATCCCATGGGAGTCAGAATGCCTCTCCAAATTAAGAGGACGGCCGGACAGCCGAAGCAGGACGCTTAAGATGTGAGAAAAAAACTCTATAAAGGCTGCGATGGGATTTACTTCATCGCAGCCTGGTTACGTTCTGAGTTCAAGGGACAGCTGGTCGAAATCTCCGGGATTGTCCTTTGGTTCTTCAAGTGATGTTACTTTTTTTAATATTTCTTTTTGTGTTTTATTATATTCTTCCTTGGCCCGTTTGAGGATAGCTGCCTGGCCTTCCCGGTATGTGTTCTGGAACCAGTAAAGGAGCAGTGATTCATCTGAAGTCAGCAGCTTGGTGACAGATGCCCCTGCTTCGTCCGGGCGCAGCGCTGCGGCAAGAGGCGTTTCCAATGGAATGTCGAAAATGGAATGGACGGAAGTGCCAAGTGCCTTTGCGATGGATTCCATGTGAACCATTTTATCCTTTTGATTTTCTCCGTTTATGATTCTCTTTAAAGTGCTGGCAGGTATGTGTGTCTCCTTTGATAAGGTTGCCTGGGTCATGCCCTTTAAATTCATAAGTGCAATCAGTTTCTCGTTTCTCACAGTACGTCCCCGTTTCCTGGTAATCCCATATGATATATGTCTTTAACCCCGTAGTATTGCCATAAAATACCTCTTATGGATAATTCTACCATATAAATGAAGATTCTTCAAGAAACGACATTGATTTAAGGATATTTTTTCTCATGATATTTTTTCTCGCAAATTTTTCTGCCTGTTTTGCTCTATGAAGTTTTTTCTCATGATATTCAACGCGGTTTTGGTGCCCGATTTATTCTTAATAGAGGCATCTGTTCCTGTATGAATTTTTGTTACATATTCTTTCAATTTCTTTAAATCCATGGACAGCGCCGCTTAATTTGTTTACAATAGACAGGCTGGTCAAAGGCTGGCTGCATTTAAAATACACAGGAGACCAGAATTTATGTCTAAAGATACCAAAAAGAATATAAAAGGGACTGACAACAGAAAAAATACAAACAGTAAAATCCCTAAAAACTTAAAAACACAGGACAGGCAAAATGCAATGAAGCGAATCAGTAAGACCAGGCAGGCAAAGATGCGGGAGGAGGAAGTAAAGTCCACTCTGAAGTTTGGTGTGAAGCTGGTTTTGGTTCTGGCAGTTGTGATTGGATGTGCACAACTGTTTTTTTATGGAAAGAATGTGATGGCGGACAGGAGCAATGGTCCCGCTGCCTGGATAGCGGCAGAAAACAGTCAAACAAAGGACAATCCATCTGATTCATCCGGGTTATCAAAAACAGGAGAACCGGAGAAAGAAGACCAGGAAGAGACAGCAGGTCCTGAAACAAAAGAAGGTACAACAGGAGGTCTGGCTTCCAAAGAAATGCAAACCGGGGAACCGGTGTCCGCAGAGCCGTCCGCAGAATTGGCAACCGGAGAACCGGGTACCGGAACATGGGTATCCGGGGAACCGCCGTCCGGAATTGTCCTGGATCCGTTTCTGCCTGATTCTGAAAAGGGGCAGCAGACACCGGAGACCATTGCACCCTTTGCGGTCTCCAGCGATGGACCAGGTAACGTGGTGCAGGCCGCACCGCCCTTAGGAGAAGGGGCCTTAGGCCCGGCAGGCGGCGGAAATGAGCTGTTCCCTGTTTCCGGGCCTGCGGACTCCTCCAAGCCCATGATTGCATTTACCTTTGATGACGGCCCTTATTACAGTGTGGACAGCAGAATTCTGGACACACTTCAGGCTTACGGGGGCAGGGCTACCTTTTTTATAGTAGGAAGCCGCGTCAATGACTACAAGGACACCCTTAAGAGAATCCGGGATTCCGGGTCCGAGATAGGAAACCATACGTTTAACCACAAGAATCTGGAAAAGATTTCTCCCGAAGAAGTGACCTCCCAGATTGAGATGACCAACGATGCGGTGGAGGCTGTAACAGGTTTCCGGCCAAAACTGGTACGTGTGCCTTACGGCGCCTTTAAGGGCCAGGTGCCGGGCCTGGTATCTTACCCCATGATTCAGTGGAACATAGATACACAGGACTGGTCCAGTAAGGATAAGGATGCCATTGCAGCCTCTGTGCTCTCCCAGGCAAGGGACGGAAGCATCATACTGATGCACGACCTTTATTCCGCTACGGCTGAGGCCTTTGAGACGGTCATCCCCCTTCTGGCTGCCCAGGGCTACCAGTTTGTTACGGTCAGTGAGATGTATGCGGCCAAAGGAGTGCCGTTGGAGGCTGGTCAGGTCTATTTTAATATTCCTAAGGGGTGATGGTTAGAATACCTTATTAACTTCCACAGGAATCAGCGCGCAGATAAAGATTGTAAATCTTTTCTGCCGGCAGTTAAGCCTCATGGAAAATTTTTCTTGACATGTACACCGTGTCGTGCTTTATACTTAATTTAGGAGGAAGGTACAAATACGATGGAACAAATGCAGACTGTCAGTATAATATCAAAAAATTAATCCTGGAGACAGCTCGGTTTTTGCCGTTGTGGACAGCATTTTCTTTCCAAAAACAAAATACAGGAGGAATCGTCGATGGAAGACCCTAAGAAAGCAAATGAGACGTTACAAAAACTGGAGGACAGAGACGTGCGGATCATTTACCTTCCGCCAATGACTGTAGCAGCAGCCCGCATTTCAGGGGAAGCTGAGTATGGAGTGGGGCCGGAAGCCACCGGTATGATTGAGAAATTTGTTTACGAAACGGAATTGCTGAAGCTAAAACCCGATGCCAGAGGGATGGGATTTGATTGTTCCAGAGCAGATTTAAAAGTGGAAGCCGGAGCAGCTCCCACCGCTTATGAAGCATGGGTATCAATCCCTGAGGATATGGAGGTTAAGCCGCCTCTGGTTAAAAAAACATTTGGCGGCGGGATGTATGCTGCCCATGTATTGAGGGACTGGAATTTTCAGGATTGGCGTTTGCTTCAGGAGTGGGCCGCAGAAAGCGGGAGATACGAAGAAGCCGGCGGTCCATGCTTTGAGGAAATATTAAATTATTACAACCTTATGAATAATGGGGCGAAAATGGAAGATACACAGATTGATCTGCTGCTGCCTGTTAAGGAAATAATAAAGTAGAGGATGAAGGAAAGAGTACAGGCATTCTTTGCTTTTAGTCCGGAAAACAGTTATAGCAGCAGGATGTTACGGTAGCAGAGGACGGAGAATGGCACATTAAATTTGATTTATATGCCCGGCGCATGTGATGAGTATTTTATTTATGGCGTAATCTTAGGGTGAGACACCACCATAGTTCCATTCCTGCCACACAACTGATGGGATTGATTATGGAGGATGCAGCAGAAAAAGCGGCTGCCTTGAACAGCAGGCAGGGCTGGATGAAGATATTCGTCTGACTAATTTGTATTTAAGAAAGGGAAATGATAATGGTAAAGACTTCATTTAATGAATTTCTATTGGCAGTTGCGCCGGAGCGCCGTGTATTTGTGGAGAAGCTGAATGACAAACTATTGGAACAGGGGTGTGAACTGGTAATCAAGGAAGTCAAAAGCGGTTACACTGCCACATACCAGCTGGAGAAGAAAACCGTAATGAATTGGGTGTTTCGCAAGACAGGTATCTGGGCACGCATTTACGGAGATAATGCCGGCAGGTATGAGGAGGTCATCGCCGCTCTGCCTGCTGACATGCAAAAGAAAATGACGGCTTCCCGTGATTGCAAGAGACTTATTGACCCTGATGCATGCAGTGGTACATGTGTGAAAGGTTTCGTCTATTCTCTGAATGGAGAGACACAAAAAAAATGCCGTAATGACGGAATGCTCTTCCTTCTGACAGAGGAAACAGCAGAGTATATTGCCGGGCTGATCTGTGCTGAGGTTGCTGTGCGTAAGCCGGCTTTGCAGCAGCTGAATCGTTAAGAACGGCATATTGCCAAGTATATCCCCCTGCCATTGGCTTATCCTAAAAGCAGTTATCATATTATTATGAGTTTTCTGCATTGTATTAGAAAATTGCAGACAGTGGCCTGGATTTATATGCAGACACAGGCGAAGGCTGAAGAAACAGAACGGGCTGACGGCAGTTAGACAGAATTTTATCATTATATTTTAGGAACGCGGGACTGAATAAAAAGATATGATTAAAGGGATAACCAATTCAAAATAAGAGGTATGGAGGAGCCGTTGATATGATAACGATACGAAATGAAGAAGAACGTGATTACAAGGTTGTTGAAGAGATTACGAGAAAGGCATTTTATAATCTATATATCCCTGGATGTGCGGAACATTATCTGGTTCACATCATGCGCGGACATGAGGATTTTATACCAGAGCTGGATTTTGTGATTGAACTGGACGGACAGGTGATTGGAAATATTATGTATACAAAAGCCCGGCTGGTTGATGAAGCCGGAACAGAAAAAGAAATCCTAACCTTTGGTCCGGTCAGTATTGCTCCTGAGTATCAGAGAAGAGGGTACGGAAGGATGCTGATTGAGCATTCCTTTGAACAGGCCGTACGGCTTGGCTATGATGTGGTTGTCATACTGGGAAGTCCGATGAATTATGTGGGGTGCGGTTTTAAAAGCAGCAGGAAATTGAATATCTGTATGGAAAATGGGAAATATCCGGCTGCGATGATGGTGAAGGAACTGGTCCCGAATCAATTGGACGGCAGAAAATGGTTCTATTATGACAGCCCTGTTATGGCAATCTCTGAAGAAGAAGCACAGGAATATGATAATACCTTAGAGAAAATGGAAAAGAAATATCAGCCGAGCCAGGAAGAGTTTTATATTATGAGCCATGCTTTTATTGAGTAAGAAACATTGGGTGAGAAATGGAAATGGTAATAGAAAAGGGACGGTTTCAGACATAGATGAGCTGGAACAACTTTATAACAGTCTGATTGACCATCTAACCAATACGGTCAACTATCCCGGCTGGATTAAGGGGATTTATCCGGAGGTGTACACCTTTGCAGTTCGTCCTATGTACTTAAAGAAGGGAATCGGAAAAAGGCACCTGGATTTTGCTGAGGAATACGGCAGAAAAACAGGAGTCAAAGCCATCCGGCTGGACGTTTATGAAAAGAATATACCTGCTGTCAATATGTACAGAAAGTGTGGATACCAATACATAGACCGGGTAGATTTGGGTTACGGAGTGCATGGACTGGACTGGTTTGAATTGTACCAAAAGATTATATAAACGAGGTAAATTATGAATAACGATGTTAAACAAATCATCTATTCATATGGCGCAGACGTATGCGGTATTGCAGATATTGAAAGATTCGCTGCGGCGCCTCCGGGTTTTTCACCATCGGATCTGTTTAGAGACTGTAAATCTGTCATTGTATTTGGATGCGCGCTTCCCCGGGGAATAACGAAAGCAGATTCACGTCTGGTTTATGGGCATTATAACTCCCTGCTTTGTGATGAGGTTGACAAAATAGCATTGAGGGGCGCAAAGGCTCTTGAACGTAAATTTGGGGCTAAAGCAGTTCCGCTGCCGTGTGATAATCCATATGAGTATTGGGATTCAGAAACATTGACAGGTAAGGGACTGATTTCCATGAAACACGCCGCTGTTCTATGCGGGCTTGGTACCCTTGGAAAAAGCAGTTTGCTTTTAAATCCGGAATATGGAAATTTATTAGTGCTGGGCGCCATTCTCTTTGAACTGAAGCTGCAGTCAGATAAACCATGTGAAGAAATCTGTATTAAAAACTGTAAAAATGTATAGAGGCATGTCCGGTCCGGGCTATCGGTCACGGAGTAGTGAACCAAAGTTTATGCCGTCAAAATGCATATGGTAAAACGAGCCGTGGATTTGATACGGTAGACTGTAATCAGTGCAGAATGGTCTGTCCGATGAGATATGGAAAATAAAATGTTAAACTGAGAAGGTATATGGGGAATGTATTTAAATCCGAAATCAGGAATTCGTCCCGGATGATTGTAAGTGTGCTGCTTAGGTCAGTTTACAACAAACTACACGCAGACCGCGAAAGGGGCTACTGACAAAATTTATAGTTACCAGCTATCCTCTATGGCCGTGGAGGATAGCTATTTTTTATAATATTTAGGTGGTTTGCATGGTATGATTTTGTGACAGCCATGCCATCGTTGGTATTCATCGTTACAGGCTGGAAATCGAACGGTAAGGAAAACGCCTGTCTGCAATCTTGGTCTACCTTTGCCGGAAGTGGAGCTGACAACTTTATATGTATTATGGGAAAAGTCAATAAAGGCGGGCATATGTATCAATCGCTGAAAGAAACAAGAGTATGCGTGTAAAATTTCCCCTCTATCGACATTTATGACCGTTGTATCAAAACGATTGGCAACAATCAGTTTGAAACAGATGAAATTACCGCCTCCGGTTTAACGGCGGAGAAAGCCTCAAAGGTCAATGCGCCGCAAATCAAAGAGTGTTTTTTGAATATTGAATGTGAATTTTTATGGGAACATGATCTTTTTGAGGGGAGCCAGGAAGTAGCGGTTGCATTGAAAGCCGTTAGTATTTGTATAGATAGCGAACGCTATGACCAAAGCAAGCTGGGCAGATACGGGAAAAACGGATATTTATATCAAATCGACCAACCGGCCAATCCGGAAACAGGAGAAATCACACCGATAAATCACGGAACATTGGAACCGGGTGTTCCCATTGAGTGGAATTACAAATTAAGCATTAGCTTTATTCTCTATATCAAGTACAGTGACAGGCCGGTCAGACGGTGGAAAGGTGTAAGGCAATTGAGAATACGCTGCGGCAAGGAGCGCCAACCCCCCCATGCCATTGATTTGGAGATGTATGATACCGTTATTTTGGGGAGTTCCATTTACATAGGCTACGTTTCAAAGAAAATGCGCACACATTGCTGAAAAATGCGGCTGCTGTCAAAGCCTTTGGAGGCGAAGCGCGGATAGAGAAAATGAAAACCATTGACAGACTGCTTATGAAGGCAGTAACAAAAGGAAAGAGTGACAGCCTGAAGCTTTCGTATGAAAATATGGATTGCTTTATAAGGGAAGTAGGGGAAGCAGGGGAAAATAACAAAACAGGAAGACTCATATCGCATGGGTGCTTATAATGAAATTAATCAAATGAAATGAAACTACTGCCGAATGGTGTTGCTTAATACTGTGAAATGCCTTATAATAAGCCTGCAAATGAAAAGTCAATAGAGAATTGAGGATGTTTGCAAAAAAGTT
>ERZ1036416.224-NODE-224-length-21597-cov-5.172686_pt1 | contig 21597 bp, 15 predicted proteins | sample MGYA00514219_ERZ1036416 | MGnify/ENA primary metagenome ERZ1036416 (study PRJEB33795, sample SAMN09464945) | human gut metagenome | host: Homo sapiens | place: USA: Stanford, California | collected 2016-11 | study: EMG produced TPA metagenomics assembly of the...
GCATCTCAAAACTATCTGAGTTACTACCTGTAGATGCTACATATGTTAAATACTCTGCGGCTGAGCAGTGTATTGTAATCTCTTTCTTCTTGTTTGTCATAATTTCTTTTCCTCAATAAATAGTTCTCTCAACCTATAATTTAAATGCGTAATCACATTATCTAAATCACAATCCGCTCTTTACAAACCCTTTTCTCAAAATCACCATTATATTTCATCTAGCTGTTTTAAAAAGTATTCACCAGTTTGAGGTTAATATATCTTATTATCCATTTATATTTTCTTTAAAAGACAGACTGTCTCAACGGTACTCTCTCTGTCCAAACCTATTTCGTCAGTTTCCACACCATCAAAATAAATTGGGAACTTGAACTTAATATGCTTTAAAAATCGTCCATCCTCCTGTTCCTGTTCATAGATATCTATCCGTTCGATGAAGCAGTTCATAAATTCTTTCTTTTCGGCATCCGTAAACTTATCATATAGTTTATCAAAATACAACAGAAATTGATATACTTGGTCGGCTGAAATTTTACTTTGTTCGACATTATAAAGTCTAACTCTAACCTCTTCGCTTTCCTGTTCGACAGCCTCTATTTCATCGTATAGCTTAAAGAGCCTCTCCTGCATATCATCATATTTTCTATCATAATGCCGGTCCGTTATATCGAGGCTATCCATCTGCTGGCCCAATTTATTTTTAGCACCATTTAACTGCTGTAACTTTTTATTTAACTGCTCTAACTCTGTCGCCAGTTCGCTAGTATCTATTCTACAGTTGATTTTTTCCTTGATAGCTATTTCAAACTTCGGATTCTGCACCAACTTCTTGATGATCTCTTCCACAGCTTCATTAACCTTATCCTGGCTCCATTGTTTTTTATAGTCACAATGATGTCCATTAACAAATCTCCTATGTTTGCAACTATAATAGTAGAAGTCCCGATATTTACTACCATCTTTTCTCTTCTTTCTTGATACATTAGCATACATCCCATTCCCACACACTGGACATTTTAAGATACCAGATAAGATGTGCTCATGCTCAAGACTATGCGTTTTCTCTTGTTTAACGCCAGTCTCCTTTCGCTTTTCTTGTGCCAATTTCCACTCTTCTTCCGGGATGATGGCTTCATGTATTCCATCGTTCAACATAAAATCATCTTGCTTAACGATATGATATTGGTTTCTTGTACCTTCCACCTTCTCCGTTTTTCGTCTACCAAAAGCCAGCTTGCCACAATAGACCGGATTATCAAGGACGCTTTTAATAAATGATGTAGAAAAAGCATCCAGCGTGTTATTTTGGCGTTTTTTCTTAACATACCCATGCTGATTTAAGAATGATGCAATTCCTGCTATACCCATGTTCGTGTGTATGTACTTATCATAAATGATGCGGATTATCTCCACTTCATCTTCAGCAATCAGCAGTTTACCGCCCTCTAACTTATAACCATATGGAGCAAAACCACCATTCCATTTTCCCTCGCGGGCTTTTTGCTTGCGTCCCTCCATAGTCTGCACAAGAATATTTTCCCGTTCAATCTCGGCTACTGCTGAAAGTACAGATATCATAAGCTTACCTGCATCCTTGGAACTGTCAATCCCATCTTCAACACAAATTAAATTGACACCAAAGTCTTGCATATGTTGTAGTGAATTTAAAACATCGGCAGCGTTGCGCCCAAAACGTGATAATTTAAACACCAAAACATAATCCACTTTATCCTTGCCGGTCTCAATATCTGTCATCATTTGCAAGAACTGTTCACGCCCTTCAATGCTTTTACCAGAACGTCCTTGATCTGAATACTCACCCATAATCTTCATTTCTTGAAATTCTGCATATCGTTTCAGCTTATCTGATTGGGCATCTAAGCTATATCCATCAACTTGCATTGTTGTAGATACTCGTGTATAGATATAACACCTTTTCATATTTTCAGTCCTCCAAAATTACAGTACATTTCATTATGGCCAAACTAATTTTACCGCCTATATATGGTGATGTCAATGCTAATAATTCCATTAAAAAAGAAGCCTTGCGGCTTCATGTGTTTTAATTATTATTTTGTGTCTCTGTTTTTTCTTCTAGTTGAATTGTTATTTCCGAGCCATATTTTTCAATCATGCGTGCCAGAAATTCAACACATCTTTCAAATGCAACTTCTTTAGATTTAGACATTTTCCTCTTCCTCAAAATCAGGAAAATCTCTGGTATAAATTTGTACTTTTTTAGGTCTTCGATTCCTGTCGTGGGTTAAGTTTCACGTCCAGTTTTTCCGTTTGTTTATAGTTCCAATATATTATGCTTTGTTTTTTCAAAATTGACAACAAAACCTCTTGATTTTTTTCAAGTCGCTTGGCAAATACTTTTGACAAGCGCACACTTATGTACCACCTACAAACATGGTGGTTTTTTAACAAAAATCCTTAATGGGATAAAGGATTTTTGCATGAGAAAAGGGCCGAAGCCCTTTCCCTGTTCTAGTCTTTGTAGATTGTTGCTTCTACCTTTGCGTTCCAATCTCCGTTCATATAATAAGTAACTGCATCGGAATACACTTCAATTGCAATTGGTTTCGTTCTGGAATAACCAGTCGGCGGTTTTAATTCTGCCAGTACATAGACTCCTGCTCCAATTGGCTGTGGTGTTACGAAATAGCCAGTATTCTGGTCATGATAAACTTTTGACTCATCTTCCTCTGACACCATATTCACATCATTTGTAGTCGTATAAACAGTCATATTGCCAGTCTTTGCACCCGTGTCATCGTAAAGGATAATCTGTTCTGATTCCACACATACTGGCGTTCCGGTTGGTACTGTTCCTGAATAAAGGTTCGTATCTTTATCGAAAATCTTCTCATAAGGCTTGATATCATCCGCTCCCATGGCCTTTAAGAACTCATAGGTTCCTGTTATTGTAGTATCCTTCAGATAGAACTTCGCGTCACCAATCTTTGTTGTTTCAGGTGCTCCGTTTGTAATTGCTTCGTCTACTTCATCTTGTGTTGTGTATCTGCTCGCTGCATAAAGCCCAAACACCGCTCCATCATGTAGGATATTCTCACCCGTTTCAGAATCGAGTTTTTCAATCCTTAACTTAACTTTATAAAATGTATTGTGGAAAGCAATATCTGCAAATCCAGCAAAATCATCTGCCTTATAGCTGTCTAAATCTACTGGTGTTACAACTGTCCATGGCACTATCATGGAAGCATATCTTCCCTCATATGCAGTCTGGATTCCGGTCATTGTCCTAAATCCATTTATTTCTCCTGAATGTTCTGAAATGGAACCATAGTGATAGCGTTCTTCAATTGCGTCTTTTGCATAATGGCTTCCATTTGCTGTTTCGATAGCATCGTTTCCATCATCAGCGAAATAATGGCTGCTGTCATTTGCTCCCTCTGCTATTGTGACATTCTTTCCATTTACTTTATGGATTGGATTGTAGTAATCCTTTAATGGGTCTGATGTTTCCTGTGTTACTGCAAAACCGTTATAGTCATAACTCTTATCGCCATAAGTAATTTTTGATGTCAGTTTATCTATATCCAGTCCATATTTATAGATTTCATAATCTCCATCGTAGTTATGGGCTCTGATAACATAATTCCTTAAATCTCCTGGAGTAACATCGGACCATTCTTCATTAAATCTGATATAGTAATCCTTTGCCAATTCCTCTGGTGTTTTTGTTGTATCGTAAAAATAATTGGCATCAAAGTTATCGAAGGTGTCGTTTGATTTGTCTCCATTATATAGAGATGGTAAGATGACTTCTTTTGGACTATCTGTTTTATAATTCTTATTAGTAAAGTCATTGATCGTTCCATCAATCCGTTGTGGCTGTTGTTCTACGACAACGTAAGTTCCATATGGCAAATAAGAAGATATCCCGTAGTAATAGCCTTTATCTGCATCAGTCTTATCCACATTCAAAGTCGTATAATCTCCGTCCATTCCGCCATTAATATCCTTATCCCATTCAACAGAATAAATGGTATCAAGGTCATTATCATAGAATGGTTTCAAGTAGTTGACGGCTTTAATCAATGCATTATGAAGGGCTCTATCATACACTTCATCCGCATATGTTGGCATCTTTCCGTCAATCGGGATTGCCTCATCCTGGCCATTGTCCTGTACTAATTTCGCAACCTCATCCTGTAAGTAGTAATCAATCGCAAACTGTCTTACTGCATCGGAAGCCTCTGAATTCTCATGAGCAATCGCTGATGTATTCTTTGCATTTTCTGTATTTGGATTATTGGCAGTTCCGTTATAATAGTCACGTTCCTCTCCATTCTCCTTATAGATATTTTCTCTTATCCACTGGAATGGCTTAAATGATGTATCCCTGTCTCCACCTGCCGTATTATCCTTATCCGTACCATCTGTATTCTCTATGGTGTGATTTATGTCTGCATCGTCCTTTTGGTATTTCTCGTAGAATGTTTCAAACCAGTTTTGTCCTGGATAATTCTTATCTGATGAAAACATGTCATCATCCCACTTATCCGTATTTGCAGCAGCCATGGCATCAAAGAATTTCTTGTAATCGTAAACCTGATTGCCATCTTCATCCGTTGTCATTTCCAAAAGCCTTGTAAATCCAGCGTTCTGACCCTCATTAATCCGGTCAGTTTTCTTAACATTGAAGTTGTTTCCATCGTAGCTGTAAAGGGATGCATTTGCCCGGATTGCCTCACCATTTGTACCATCCTGTGATGTTGTGAATCCAATAAACTTACCAACGTTCTTTGTCTCGCCAGTCTGTGGGTTATTGTAAGTAGCCCATGTATTATTTGAGTTATCACCGGCTGTAGTTGAATTTGTGTTATGCTCTACCTTTGTGTAGATTTTCTGTACATTCGATGACTGTAAAGAATCATCTTTCACTAACTGTTTTTCAGGGAAGTCAATGGTGCTTTCTCCGCTTCCATCCTGTGCTGTCCTGGTCCAGTTAAAGGTATCGTAGTTACCGTCACCATTTGTGTCAACGTAATTTGGTGTCAGCACATTTCCATTCCGATCAAGCCAGATTACGTTTCCATTTTCATCCCTATAAAGTCGTTCTAGGTTTGACTTTAGATATGCTTTGAATCGGAAGTTGTCAATTTTTTCGGTTGATTCCTTGCCAGAATCTCCATTTATCAGGTTTGTTAGCCAGTCTGCCGCTTTCGTATACCATCTGTTATACCCATCTGCTGATAAGTTCTCTTTGTGTACTGCTGAATAGGTATCATCTACATAGGAACCATCTGGATTTGTCTGTATATCCTTTATTACTTTCATTTGTTGACGAATCGGACGTTCCAGTACTTCGATTGACTTTAATCTAGTCCCTCCATCTTGACTTACTTCCAGTTGTCCCGGATAAGTCAACATGATTGATTGGATGAAGGAATCTGCGTGCGTAATTGGGATCACGGCACTGATAACACCTTTTGTATAAACATACAAATCCGTTGGCTGTGTAACACCATCTACCGTTATGGCATCATCTTTATATTTAATTCTAAAGGTAATGGTTGGATTGTTTACGGCTGTTTCCTGAGATACATGGAATTTGTATTGTCCATTCTCATATTTCACGTCTGTCAGTTCAATATCTGTTGTTTTTGGAACTAAAGTAGGTTTCACATCTACTTCTGTAATAACCGTTTTTGTCATCAGTTCGCCATTAGCATCTATCTGTTGTTCTCCTTGTGCATATGTCCAGAAGGAATCGTTCTCTGCTGTCTTATAGTTAGCGTGTCCTAAGTCTTCCTTATGCCATTCAAAGGATGCGTTTGTGATTACCTCATTGGGTACATAAGCAGATGTGATAAATCCATTTTCATTCTTTTCTGCGTTTTCGTATGTGCTATAAGCTTTCCAAATCCAGCCTTTATAAGTTTTCATATTGGATTGGAAGGTAGCTGCTATTTTTACATATACACTGTCATTTGAGGCATTATATAAAGCATTTACTTTATTTCCTGCATCCATATAATCATAAGCAACAATTGCATATTTTTGATTTCCTACGGCAGTTGTTCCAACAAGGGTCATGGCGTTAAATACATCATAATATTCATCTGTAAAAATAGTATGATTAATTGCATCAGCTATTGATTGTGCTGTTAACTCGTTAAATGGAACAAGTACCCATGGAGCGTTATCGGATGGTGTTCTAAACTTATTTTTTGTAAAAGCTTCCCTTACGCCAGTAATGTAATTGCTATCTGCTGCCGGAACGAGATTTGGGTTCTCGATTGCTTTTGTATTACTTGGTTTTACACATATTCCGGTGTTGTCTACCACCTTAACATTATTGACTTGATACGTTTTACCGTTGTTCAATGTAATCGTGTCTCCGAGTTTCCCTTGCCAGCTATGCCCGTCTGCCATAACCAGACTATCTTTTTCCGCGATAACTGGTTCTTGCGTTTCCACTGTTTCCTTGTGAGAGATGTTATTATCCCAAACCCATTCGGTGGCTGTTGTATAAAACTTAGCTCCATCAGGAATATTGCTTGTAGTGATGTCATAACCGTCTGTTGTGTTTGCACTTTGCACTTCAAACGTATTACCGCCGTTATCACGATCTATTTCAATTTTTGAAACAGATACTTGACCACTCGCAAAGTCCGCGCCGCCAGTCAAGAAGGCATCTTTATTTGTAACGAGTGTTTCATCCTTTCCGTATACAGATAATTCATATCCTTCCGAACGTGATAACTCCTTGATGTAATACTGTGTCCCGTCTTTACTAATCATAAGAGGTCTTCCAATCCAACAGTTGCCATTGTTATCTTCATTATTTAAAATAGGATAGGATCCTGCTGTTTTTGTGGAAGATGTATCATCATATCCTTGATTGGAAGAATATTTGTCAAAGTAAGTCCCATCTCCGCCATTGGTATCTGTTAAATCATTTCCATTACCTCCAGATATTTTTGAGTTGTCTGGATTATGTCCAATAAATGATTCAATGTCATCTTCCTTATTTGCAGAGGCATTTTCATTTATGTGTAAGTTTTTAGGAGCGTTTGCTGCCCAATCAGTAGCTTCCATTTTTCCAGATTCATAATTATAAGCATAACCAGGCGCTTCTGTAATTGCCAGGAAAGAGGCATCGCCATTCCGGTCAGTCGTTGCAATGGATACCAAATCATTTTTCTTATACACAACTCCAGTATGTCCATCTGGATGTTCAATATCTGTTGCTGCAAACAATCCATATACGGCACCTTCTAGGGTTCCATCTCCATTTGACTGTGCATAAGAATCATAATCCTCAACTCCCTTTAAATTGAAGTCCTGTTTATTGATATGAACTTCTCCCTCAGTCCTATGGTCGTAAACAATAAATGTCCAGTCAACAATAGTTGAATCTGGTGGCGTTACCGTGGACGCTTTGGAATTTTTAAAGGTTGTCGTATCTCTTACCGGCCCACGCGCCAGACCAAAGGCTGCCGCTTTTTCCTTTTCTGTGTAACCTGTCCTTACAATAGCCGGTTCTGCTTTGGCGTCTGACGGAGATGCTATATCAGCGTCTTCCAAAGTCTGTTCTTCATCCTCAAAGATAAAATCTTCGGCATTACTTGGTGATGCTACTCGCATAGAAGTCTTTTTGATAGTAGAGGATTCATCTATTTCTGTATCATCTATAAAGTTGATTTTATCGCTTTCATAGGTACCTTTCCCATAAAAAACATAATCTGCCTCATCATCGTCACCCTCATCTGGCCCTGCCGCAGACCCGCCCGCAGAGTGTCCAATGTTAGTTGCCATATCCGTATCTTTGTACTCCGACGATGTCACAACTCTTACTTCGATTGGTATATCATCCGTATGAACACCGTGTAAAATATAGCCTTTAGGTGCAGTGATTTCTTTTGCACTATATTCATATTTTAAAGAAATAAAATTTTGATAATGTACATCTCTATCGTCCTCTAGTTCTTTCATTGCATCAGGAATCGGTGTATTATTATTGCATTCTGCTTCATACTCCGCTTTTGAATCATAGCCACCAGAAGCATTAAGGTCTATATCGTATTCATCAGAATGGCAGAAAAAACCACCCTCAGCCTCAAGACTTCTACATCTTTGTATCTCCGCCATATATTCCTTCAAAAGTCTATCGTTTTCTTCTTTAGCTTCATCTATCTCATCCTGATTTGTGATTTCACCTGTTTCCTCGTCTTCTTCCGGTTCTGGTATTTCAACAAATTCTGGCACTGGATGACCGCCACAATAACCTTTTTCATATGTATAGTTTCGCACATCGGTATGTGCTTTTGTATTGCTGGCTGATCCATTTGAATAAATTTCGTAGAGCTGTCCATCTTCACCTGTGACATTATCATCTCTATCGCACGGATCATCTTCTGGATCGTCCCATCTTTCAAACTGGCTACCTGCATCATTGGCCCAGTTGTCGTCTTCGAGAACGGTATCATCAAGCTGTGAGTCATCAAAAGACTCTAGTATATCAAAGTGTGATCCTTCTAATGGTTTCCCTGTTTCAGAATCAAATTTCCTTAGATTAACATTATACGATGCAGTAAATTCTTCCGTATGTTTGAAGCGTTCCATCTCGAAATCGCCAAGTTCTGGTTCTGAGCCTGTTGTGATGTACACTTCCAAATCCTTGTCAATGACTGATCCAAAATGCGTCTGGGTTTTGCCAAAGCCATATACTCCATCATTTCCAGGTGAATAGAATGTAAATGTATATAATTTTGCACTTGATAAGTCTTTCGGCATTAGACCGCCTAGAACACCATTAGGCCAAAATAATTTACCAATAGATCCATTTTCTGGTATCTCTCCTGAGGGCGACTTAAAGTGCATAATACCATCTGCTGTCTGTTCTACTAATGTCCAGTCACTTCCTTCTGAAGCAAAAGATATTCCAGCAAGGTATGTTTTCATCGCTTCGTTTTGAAATACATTTAAATACATATGATAAAAGCCATCATCACCTGACTCTACTTGGCCTGTCAATGTACTTTTTTCCGCTTCCCAGTCGATGTTCATTTTTGAAGTTAGTTGTGCGGTATTCCATACATCAGCAAATACACTTTCAAACCAGTTTTTGCAGCCTACATCAGCATGCCATCCAGTTGAAGGCGCATGTAATTGTCTGTAAATGCTTGGGTGTGAACTTTCAGGAAAGCTGTTATTCATGACCGCACGATAGATAGGTTGATTACGAAATACTGCTAAATCTTCCGCAAAATTTTCGCCTTTTATAATGCCAAAAGCCTGTTCAGCTGGAGACGCTGTTGTAACCCAAGCAATCGCCTGACTTGCTATGCCATAGTAGGCGTTATCTAGGCTGTCTGGCCTATAATCACTGTTTTCTGTACCGTAATTACATGCAATTGCAAGCATTAAGAAATTGAAGTTCTTGATACTGTCGGTTCCAACGCAATCCTCAAAAGGAGTGATAGTTGTCCATCTTTTCATTTCGAAAGCCTGCATTCCTCTGCTTAATGTGTAGTTTGGAACGTGGTTAGCTACGCAGTAAATATATTGACCATCAAACTTCTTATCATCTTCCGGTGTATCATACCCAGGCCGCTTCTCTAAGTATCGGATTGCTCCAAGTGGCCAATCATCACCTTTCCCTGCAACTGGAAGTAACCATGTCTCGTTGACTCCTAAGCCTGTTGGAATATAGTTAAGTTTTGATGCTAATTCTTCTGTTTCTTTATACCATGAACGCTTTGACAGCTCGCTATTATAGTCTCCATCATTTAGTGGCAGAGTGGCATATGCTAAAAGCGTAACACCTAATGTTCCGGCTAAAATGCCTGCAACTATTTTTTTATCTTTTAGTTTTTCTTTGATTTTCTGTAAAATCACTTTCTTTGTGCCTCCTTTGCCTCATCTCTCATTTTTTGATCGGCTATGATACTCTTAATGATGTTGACTGGCTTTAGTCCTCGTTCCTTTGCCAGATTTTCAATATAGGCTTGTATATTATCCTCTAATCTAATAACGTATCTTTTTTTATCCATGTTATTTTGTACCTCCAATATTTTTATAAAATTAGTATGTTAGACCGGATTCTTTTTGTAACATTTTTTAACCAACAAAAAAAGAACTTCCGAAGAAGTTCCTAACAAAAAAACTCCCGAAGGAGTTTTTTTGTCTGGTTTATAGTAAATTTAAAATCTTATTTATAAGCAAATTTAATAAATGCTTCAGCGCTCTTCATATCGCTGCGAATATCCACCATATATTTACCACAGTCCACATCAGTATAACCGCCATTTGTCGTTGTTGTATAACCTTGTGATTTTAAGGCATCTCTATCATTGTAGGCATTTCCAGTCATGGGAGCATTTTCAAATAATTGATCTGCTTGATTTTTTAAGGTATATACTTCTCTCGGCTTGCTATCAGAGTTTGTATACACTGCTGCCAAAGTTGTATTCGTGTAAAAAATATAGTATTCTCCCGCCGACTCCACAACTTCACTCTCACCGTATTTCGCTGCATTTTCTGCTCTTGTATGCTCTAAGAGGTCAATTGCTACGTTACTCAATCCGTTCTCATTGAATCCAGATGGAATGGCATTATTTTCTCCGCCCTGGATTGGTGATGTATCAGCCACCGCTTTTGTTCTTACAATTCCAAGTTCTGTCCAAGCTCCAGAAGCATCAACTGTATATCCATCTGGTGTAGTAGTGTTTGCAAGCATCGCTCCGTTTCCATCAAAGTAATAACATTCTGCAGTCCCGTCTCCGTTTCCGTCAATCCACTGCCAACCGTTTACTGCATATGTGCTATCGTCCTGTTGATATTTCCAAGTTGATCCGTCCTGTTGCCACTGACCTGCAAACGCTGTCATGCCAAGTATTATAGACATAGCTAAAGTTGTTATTAATAGTTTTGTTTTTTTCATATAATTTATCTCCTTATTTTTCTTTAAAATATTTTATTCGTTACATATATTATAATGCTATTATACAGCGTTGACAACCTAAACATCTCTTGATTTTTTCAATCTTTCGCCATATCTTTTAGCTGTACGTAACGGGATTTCGAGTATTTCCGAAACCTCTTTCCAAGTCTTGCCCTCCGAACGGAGGACAGCAACTTGGTATACTTGTTTTTCGATTTTTTGTTGCTTTGTTTCACCGCATATTTTTTTATTGTAATAGTTTTTGCATTTTTCGGAATTACTCATACCCTCACCTCCAAATAAGTCTGGTTCCGCAGTTCCTAAAGCCAACTCCGTTCTGATAGTTATATCTTTATATTTTCGCTCCCATCCCTCATGTCTGTGTCCATTTGTGTCTATGTAATCAGAGGGCCTGCAGTCCGTAAGCAATCTATGCTCTTGCAGAGGATATGGAAACTTTTTATTGAAAATTTTTATGGCTTCTATCGTTTCAGTCTCTGACATCCCAGATTGCCTTGCAGTAAGCCAATAGAAATAACACAGCTTTTCCCTATACCCAACTCCATACCCTCTACTTTGTAATGTTTCAATCTCTGTTAAGCGGCGCTCACATACACCGACTGGCCTTATCGTTACATTTTTTTTTGGTTTTCCCTTTTGTCGTTCTTTCCAGTCTTCATACCCAGCAAATAAAAGTGGCAAAACCATTTCTGATAGTTTCTGGATATCCCATTTAAACATACTTCCATTCACGTCTGTTTGAACGATAAATCTGTCTATCTTATCTATAACATACATTTCTTTATCGTAGTCATAGTGCCCATAACTTCGCTTGTTGACTGAATATGGAATCCTGATGAAGCTGGTTAATCTCTGTGGTTCGGCATGAAAATTTAGCACTTCTGTATGTCGGTTCAATTCATCGCACAAGCATTTTGTTGTTCTCTTTAAAAATGAACGGCAAGCTTCCGCTTTTTTTCTGTCTTTCGGAATAATATAAGGCTGATCTAAAATATACACTAGACGCATATTTCGGCTGTATTCTATATAAGATGGTTCTGGGTATCCGTCCAGAATCGCAATCTCTAAAGCCTTCCGTGCTGCATCTGTTGATACATCTTCCTGACCTGGATATGTGGTAAAGTCTGCATCAACTGCTAACGCATTAACAGTCAATATATTATTTACTGTTGCTTTTTGCATCGTTTTGTAAGTTACCAAGGATGAATAGATATTCTCTAAGCTAAACCTTCTTGATTCCAAAATTGCTTCAAGTTTTGTTTGATTGCTTAAGACATCTGGATTATAAAAATAGCCACTTCTATTGTTTCCAGACATTATTTTCACATAACCTCTGGAGTCTCGGTATATCTCGCTAAATAAGTATGATATGTCTTGTATTTCATTTTTGCTGTATAAATCAGCTTTATCTATTGCATATGCCATAGTCCCTTCCTCTTTTTTCGAGAAAATGAACATGACCACTAATTTTAGGTTATATTTTTCTTTAAATCTGTCATAATGTCTTTGAAAAGATATAATTCATTCGGGTGTCATAGCCCAGGGTGTCATAGCCCATTTCCTCGAAGTCGTGTGCTGGTAACACCGACTTCTTTTTTTGTGTTTACAAGTATCTGAAAGTAATATGTAAGATGGGCTAAAAAAAAGTGCCATTTTTTAACACTTATATGGATAGTACTCATAAGAGGACTAACTAGAGTCAAAGTTACTTAGAATCCAGCAATATAAAATACAGGCACTTAGAATCAACCAGAATAAATCTACATAGGATTAAATAGAATACAGCTACTTCGTTTTACATGACTTCCTCAATTACTACTTCTTTTATCATCAAATGTGCGGTATAATTGTGTAACTAAAGAGGTGATTTTATGAGTGGATTAGAGAAGATATTGCCCGCCCACATTGTAGCGGCGGCAGGCGTTGTTCTGAACGAAAAAGATGAGGTTTTGCTTGTCAACACCTATAATGACGGTTGGGTGTTACCGGGTGGTGAGGTTGAGATTGGAGAGAATTTGATTGACGCTGTGAAAAGGGAAATATATGAGGAATCTGGCATTGATGTGGAGGTGGGCGAATTAATTTGCATTTCTTCCAACACGGCAACTTATTCCGGATATGACGGAGTGAAAACAGTTCCAACTAAAGTTATTTTTGATTTTATTTGTCAGAAGACATCCGGGCTGATTCGTGGCTCTGATGAAAATTCAGAATCCAAATGGTTTCTTAAAAATCAGGTTTTAGATATGATTAAGACTCCATCCAACATAGAACGGTTTAAGGCATTTTTAGAGTATAGTGGTAGACCGATGTATTTGGAGTACGTAACTAGGCCGGATTTTGAGTTAAGAAACAAACGATGTTTATAAGATAACAATAAAAAAGGGCTTATCCAAGCCCTTTCGCTAAAACAAAACCTTACTAGCTATCTTTTCGAGTGATGTTCCTCTGTACCCTAATTCCCGCAACTGTTTTAATTTTTCTTCACCTGGTTTTGAACCAAACAAAGCATATAACAGTTCATATATTCGGGTATCTGGAACTGCATCTTCATTTCCTAAGCCGATTATAACGGATTCTATCAAATTATAATCCTCTTCCAGAATATCTGTCGTGCCGAAAATATCCTTTTTCCCAACTTTGAATCTGGTAATTGTATTCGCCACATACTCTGGTGGATTAATGCAGATCCATATTGTACACACCTTATCAACTTGTTCATCCAGCATCTTAGCGCCGTTATAAACAGCTCGCCTACCCATTAGACCTGTATCATGATCGCTTTGTACTTCGATATCAAAGTTAATCTTAATTTGGATTTTTGGAGTTTTATTGTCAATATGGGTTTTAGCTTCAAATATTAGACCATATTCTCGATCTCTCGATACTTCTACATCGTCCCGAATGCTTTCTGGCTCAATACATTTAAATGCAATGTCCTGTTCCGACACATCCTTGTATTCCGAAACAACTGCTTTTAAAATATTGGCAAGAAAATAACGGTCTTTCAATAATTCCTTTGATATAATTTGTTGCTTTTCCATTGATTACCTCCTGGTGTGATTGTTGTATCATAATTATGCTATTTTTAATTTCATGACAAGTATGTTTTCACCGTTTTAGTTGACAAATTTGCTCGTGTCATATGTTAGCACGAGAACAGGAACACCATCCTCTGCATCTACAATCACCATGACGGCCATAATAATTACCATGTAAAGGCAACGGCAGTCGTACGTAAATTCAATCCCGTTGTGGTTGCGTAGTGTAACTTGGATGATGTTCGGCTGGTCTCTTTCAACGTCAAGGACCGAAGAAGTAATCTCTGCATATTCCTTGAGTACATGGAGTATCGAGTTGTCCCACCATTCCATACGCTCCTTGAGTTCCTCCGATTCCACGTCTGTCATCATCTGCTCCATCATCTTGTGTAGTGTAAGCCTCTGTTTAACATCAAGGCGTTCCACATCCGAAAGCAGATCGTCTGCATTCGCTCCGTTCTTTGTGTAGTCATATCTTTCCATAGGCATTTCTCCTCGTACAAAATTTTGGTGCTATACATATAGTAATGTGGTTTTAGATTTTGACAACCTTGTAATCATAATTTAAAAGTAAAATCCGGTGATATGGTTTACAAAATCAAAAAATCTATCATAATATACTTGTGTACGACGGTACACGCATCCTAATTGAATTTCTAAGCATAGAAGGCACCTTGAAAGAGGTGCTTTCGCCTTATAATACTGAATTATCTTACATAATTTTTATGTAACTGAAAGCTAGAGTGTGCATTTATGTCCCTTAATCCGAGACATATCACTCTGGCTTATTTTTATTTCTATCCGCCAGACGTGGTGGAGTATATAGGAGGCATATATGCTTAGACAATTATTTAAAAAATGGGATGACAACATTAACTTTCGTGAAATGAAGCTGTGGAATGCTATGCATGAGCGCTTTGGCACAATTATTGAGATGAGAGCTCGCATCAATAAAGAAAAAGCAGCTTATTCCAGTGCTATTTTTGAAGAAATGGTAACACCAGTGACAGAATCGAGTAATTCAAGGACGGATTATTTGACTAACATCAAAAACTCAGCAGCAATGGCGTTGCTTGAGACTATGAGTGCTGTTATGTACGGCATTCATCACTGCTGTTACTTCTGGTATGCTACGTTAGCGCCAAAACATAAACTTCATATGATTGAAAAACGGGTAGTGTCTGCATTCCTATAAGTTTAAAAGAGCCCTCGGACTCTTTTTTCTAAAATATTTTTTAAAATTAATTAAATTTTTGTCCAAAACCATCATACTATCTATGTAAAAAACTCCAACACTTGGAATTTTATCATCTATTGTGCCTTTCGTTGTGAAAGGCACTTTTATTTTTCATGCAGTTTTCTGTAAACCGTTCTTTCGGTGATGTCATATTTTTCACAAACACCAGCCATACCCAATTTCATAAGTTCTTTTTGCATTTTAATGCCTGTTAGTGTGCATTTAGGCTTGCGACCAGCATTTGTGCTTTTACTCTTAATCTGGTCAGGGTCAAAATCAAACTCCACGCACCATCTTGAACCACTGATAGTTACGTTTGATTCAATTCCAAAAGCTGTCAACACCTCAACAATCGTATTAGCGTCTTTCTTGGTTGTCATAATTGATTTTGTCATTTGTATACCTCGCATTTTATCAATATTATTTATTAATATTATGTAATTTTAAATTGTTAATAAGTCATAAATTCAATTAAATTATGTTAATTTTTGAATCTAATTGTATCTTTATATCGATCCATTATGTCAAAACAAAAAACACTGGATAATGAAAAGTTCCAGTGTTTATAAGCGTCCGACAAAATACTTTTGTCATTCATTTATTGGAAAATAGTATTATTGGCAAATTCTTTTTGTCTATTTTCGTATTAGATTTTCTCCAAGTTCGATATATTTTTTGTCTATGTTTTCATTAGCTTTTTTCTTAATAGCGGCATATATTTCAGGCGTTGTTAACTCCTCAATGGCTTTCTTCATTTCATCCAGTTGTTGTTTGTATAAGTCTCTTTGTATTTCGCTTTTTGCAGCATCTATGCTTGATGCGACAGTAGTTTTTACTAGCTCTTGTTTTATTCTAGTTAATTCTCTTTCTTGCTCTGCTAACCGACCCACCATTTTGGCTTGTGTTTCTATTGACTCCCTCTTTAAGTCTTCTGTATCCATCCCTACATGCTCTGAATTTGTGATTGTATGCACAGCAAATTGTGCGTATATACAATCATCCAGATTCTTATGCAGGTCAATCATACGCTTTTTATCCATAAACTCCTTTGCATTTACTTTTAAACCTTTTGCATCTTCCGTTACTGGTATAATTGTAGAATGAAGGTGCTCACGGGATGTTCTCCACTTCTGTTCTCGGCTGTCCCAGTAATCATGGATTTCATCTCGATGGACATCCGTACTTGCTATATTTTCTTCTCCAAAAGTTTTACACAGCCACTTATGTACAGCCTCAAAAAACTCTCGTTCTTTTCCAGTTCCAACTAGCTCCTCTGGCACCGCTATATTAAAGCCTATCATATGTACACGGTCCTTTTTCACTCTTTTTGGCGGATTTAACTTGTCTATAGCGGCTATCCAATCAGTTATGTATTTTTTTGGATTTTCCCGAACTGTACCCAGCGAATAATTTAAATATGATTTCGTTTTATCTATATCTGGATTTGCGTAACTAACATTTCGCTCTGGTTCATCTCTGTATCGTGTGTTATGTTTCAATATTTTATTCATGTTATTTTTATTATATTTTTTTATATCAAACGACATTTTTATCACCTCACTTGAAATTCAGCATTCAAGTTTAGTATGGTGCTTTTTTCCCACACTTAAAAATAAGTGTAGCACCCTATACCTAAGCTTCGCTTAGGAGGGTGCCAAGCTCCGCCTGGACGGGTAAAAGGTAGCTTTACCACTGTCTATCCCACATCAAAATATTAGCTTTTAAAACTTCATTAAATATTCTTCTTGATTATAAGTAAATATTAGGCTAATATATATTATATAAACTTTTAGAGAGGCTGCCCATAATGGATAATACACTCATTTTAGTCGATTACGATAATGTTTTTGTTACGTTAAAGAATAATTATCGAGATTTTAAGAAACCCAATATTATGTATGATGTTATCACAAAAATCAAGGAACACTATACAGGTGACAACATATTAAGTTGCCGCTTATTTGCAGATTTCCAAAAGGTACAAATTTCAGAAGAGGGTTATAATATTTTACGGAAAACACATGTTGAGATTGAGCATGTATTCAATGGTAAGAATGCTAGTGATGTTATCTTAATGATTAATTGTATGAAGTATATGATGCAATATCCTCATATTGATAAGATTGTTTTAGTATCTTCTGATAGCGATTTGGTGCCTATTTTTCATGAAGTAAAACTACTAAATAAAAAGTTAGAGGTATTATACTTTGAAGTGAATACGGGTTCAAACCATATCTTACATATGGAAGAAACTGATATCCCTCATTACTCCATTGAATCCTTACTTAGTTTAGATGTTTATAAAGATTACCCTGACCTAGATTCTTTTTATTCTTATAAAACAAGCGATATGGTTTATTTTTCTCAGCTTCTCGAAAAAATAAACGAACTCATTAGTGCCGATTATTACGCTTATTTAAAAAGGGATTCTGCTGGAAAAACAATCAGTTTGGGTATAACAAAACCTTCTGATCTGTCAAACAAAATACAACAAAATGGACTCTGTCCTGAAAATGAATCTAGGAGGAATATGCCAAACCTATACACTAATTTATTTTCAATGCTCAGAGATAAAAATATCTTGATTAGATATGATTATGTGCTAAATGGAAAGGATTACAATACTCTTTTACTTTCAGAAGACTTTTTGGAAGAAAATGGAATTTTTATTCCAGGACTAATTAAAAAAGCTAATTTTGATACAAAAATGATTGACAAGTAGTATTCTTCATGGTATTATAAAATCAATCAAAGTACCAAGGGTGTGTACAGATTACTTTTTATTATTATTTTTTGTTTATATTTTATTGTTTTGTTTTGTTAAGCTTAATTTTTTTAAAAAACCTATGTCCAAGGGTGTGATGTAGGTTTTTTTTAATTAATTACTGCATACTATATATAAGATCAGAAAAAAAGAGTTTTACCTGGTCATATCTAAGCAGACTTTATTTTATGGGAATTGGATGACGCAAAGGGTGTCGTGTACCAAACCCAACCAGTTTGATGCTTAGATAAAAGCTAAATTAAAAAAAATCCTATATCCGAGAGTGAGATATAGGATTTTTTAAAGTTTATAGAACCTCTATACCATTGCAAAATGTTGAAGTGCCTTATAAATAGCTGCCTCTTTTTCTGGTGGACATTGTGGTTGTTTTGCAGTCTCTGATTTTGGAAGATTGTAATTAGATCTTTCAATAATACCGCATTTCCTTTTTACCTGTGAAATGTACAAGCTAGAAACTTTTAATCCATTCTCCTTTTGTACATAGTCTTTGATTTCCTGATACGTCGCTTTTGTCTCTGCTGATGTGGCATCCAACTCGTCCAGGTTTAAATCAACCTTAACATAATCGTCCGGTTTAAGTTTGGACAAAAGAACAACGGTCTCCACATTCCCCGTCCCAGGAAACATATCCACCGCGCACCCCTTCTCCATCCGGTATCCTTTCTCCTGCAGCACCACCAAATCCCTGACCAGGCTGGTAGGCTTACATGAAATATATACAATCCGGTCCACCCCAAATTCAATTATCTTTCCCAATGCCTTTGGATGGATTCCATCCCTTGGCGGGTCCACCACAATCAAATCCGGCTTATCCTCCAGGCCGTCAATCACCTTCAGCACATCCCCTGCCACAAATTCACAGTTATCCAGCCCGTTGAGTCCGGCATTCACCTTTGCTGCTTCTACCGCTTCCTCAACGATTTCCACTCCCACCACTTTTTTAGCCACAGGCGCCAGTATCTGGGCAATGGTGCCTGTGCCGCTGTAAAGGTCAAACACTACCTTATCCTTTGTCTCCCCTACAAAACCGCGGGCCGTGTCATACAGCACCTCCGCCCCCATGGAGTTGGTCTGGAAAAAGGAAAATGGGGAAATCCTGAACCGAAGTCCCAACAGTTCCTCATTAAAATAGTCCTGTCCATAAAGAATATGGGTTGCATCACTCTGTACCACATCGGCAAGGGAGTCATTCTCCGTATGAAGGATTCCCGCAAACTTCCCGTCAACAGGCAAGGACAGCAGACGTTCCTTCCACTCAGATAACACAGCCGCCTCATCCCTGCCGCCCAAATACTCTCTCTGGGTGCTGGTAACCAGGTCCACCAAGATTTCGCCTGTCTTTACGGCCCTGCGCACCAGCAGATGACGGAGATACCCCTTGTGCTGCAATTTCTTATAAAATGCAGTCCCAAGTTCCTCAAAGTATTCCTTTGTAGCCACCAGGATCCGGCAAAAGTCCGGGTGCACAATCTGGCAGTCCGGTGTTGTGACAATATCATAAAAACTTCCCCGCCTGTGCATTCCCAGGGCCAGCGGCCCGTCCTTTACCTCATCCCCAAAGGAAAATTCCATCTTGTTGCGGTATCCCTTTTCCAGCGGGCTGGCCTTGATTCCCATAAACTCATAGCTGCCTGGTTCCACTACGCTGTCTAAGAGTGATTTCACCTGGCCTTCCTTGATTTTCAGCTGTGCTTCATAAGGAAGGCTCTGGTAAATGCAGCCTCCGCACAGACCAAAATGAGGACATGCGTGTTCTGGCAATTCAAGAGGTGAACGCTCCAAAACTTCCAACACCCTTGCCTCGGATTTACCTTTCCTCCTCTTTGTAATCACACATTGGATTTTCTGCCCCGGAACTGCATTTTTCACCACCACACGTTCCCCATCTATCATAAGGATTCCTTTATTAGGAAAATCTATCTTTTCCACAATTCCTTCATAAATCTCGCCTTTTTTCATTCCGTTATCTCCGTTTCTGTTATAATTCTCCTGCTCTATCACTTGCGTCTTCCATTTTTTCATCGTCTCATTATATCATGTCCTTAAAAACACATCAAGTTATCATATCCGGCCTGCTGCCCCACTCATTGCGTATATGCTTCCGCACCCATCGCTACATACACTTCCACCCCACTGCTGCACTCATTGCCGCACCATCCATTCCCCATCCCATCCATACTGAGTCCCGGTTCCTCGCACAAAATCACCCACATGACAGGAAAGCCCAAAGAAAAGGCCCTATAATCAACAGAACCTTCCTTGTAACTGTCATTTTCCTAAATTTTCCTCTCCCCAGGCCTTCAGATATTCCATTACCGGCATAAAGCTTTTCCCAAGTTCGGTCAGGGAATACTCTACTTTGGGCGGGATTTCTTTATAATCATGCCGGTGGATAAATCCATCCGCTTCCAGTTCGCGCAGCTGCGTGGTCAGTGATGACTCGGAAATCCCTCCTATGTGGCGGCGCAGCCCGCCAAAACGGTGGACATTCTCAAAACCAATATAATACAGGATTTCCAGCTTCCACTTTCCTCCAATGATTCTTTGCATCACAGCAATTGTTTGGCAGCGTTCAGGTACAACCGCTTCTTTTCTCATCCATATCACCTCATTCCAGGTTAATTATACAGCTAGTACTATAACAAAACAATGTACATCAAAAAAATTAAGTACTTTTATTTTCAGTGTACCATGTTATAATCAGGTTAGTTCATGGTATGGAATTGTTAAAAACAACCTGTATAGAAAAAGGAGAACCTATATGAAAACTGTTATTTACTATTTTTCAGCAACCGGGAACAGTCTGAAGACAGCCGCAATCATATCACAGTCGCTGGGGGCAGATATGCTGCCCATGACAAAAAATAAAGGAGTTCTCTGCACGGCAGATAAAATAGGGCTGGTATTCCCAACGTATTTCTGGGGTGTTCCCAGGACCGTGGGGGAATTCATAGATAAGCTGCGCGTAAGCCAGGATTCCCCCTACATGTTTGCAGTACCCACTTACGGAGAACTGCACGGGGGTGTATTGGGGCAGGTGGACAGACTCTTAGTAAACAAGGGATTGAAACTGAATTATGGCAGGGAAATCAAGGCTGTGGCCAATTTCGTGGAGGAATATAATCCAAGGGTCCATCTTGCAGAAAAAAGGTTAAGGGAAGCAGCGGGACTGGCTGAATTGGCTGCCGATGAAATTGCTGCGGGAATCTGTAATGCACCCTTTCATGATTCTGTCCTGGATAAATTGTTCTACCGGATATATACAGATGTGAAGGTCAACCATGACCAGGGATTCCATGTTGACGATACATGTATACAATGCGGCATCTGCCAAAACATATGCCCTAACCACAATATTATCTTAAAAAATGGATTATTGGAATTCCGGCATCAATGTGAACACTGCGTTGCATGCATCAACTGCTGTCCACAAAAAGCAATCCAGTGGAAATCGGCCACCCAAAAGAGGAATCGGTATAAACATCCAGATGTCACGATTAAGGAAATCATTTCAGGGATGCAAGCATTTTAGGTATTTAAGCATTTTAGGTATTTAAGCATTTTTAACATTCAGGCATTTAAGCACTTTAAACAC
>ERZ1036416.235-NODE-235-length-20684-cov-4.702603_pt1 | contig 20684 bp, 17 predicted proteins | sample MGYA00514219_ERZ1036416 | MGnify/ENA primary metagenome ERZ1036416 (study PRJEB33795, sample SAMN09464945) | human gut metagenome | host: Homo sapiens | place: USA: Stanford, California | collected 2016-11 | study: EMG produced TPA metagenomics assembly of the...
TCTCTAGTACGCGCGTATTAAGAAAAGGGATCACCCCCGCGTGTGCGGGGAAAACTTGCCTGTCTCGTAATGAGACGGGTGATTCACGGGATCACCCCCGCGTGTGCGGGGAAAACGGGCATGTGCTACGTGCCGGGGATATAGGGCGGGGATCACCCCCGCGTGTGCGGGGAAAACTCGCTGTTCGCATAGCTCGACTTTTCGTAATCGGGATCACCCCCGCGTGTGCGGGGAAAACTTATTCTGTTTCTCCGTCCGAAAGTCGCTTCTGGGATCACCCCCGCGTGTGCGGGGAAAACGCTCCCGTCTTCGTCAAATAATACTGAGCGCCGGGATCACCCCCGCGTGTGCGGGGAAAACCCTGGAAAAGCCCTCCCACCGGCACGCTGTAAGGGATCACCCCCGCGTGTGCGGGGAAAACAGCTCTCGCGCAAGGGCAAGGTCGGGCAAGCTGGGATCACCCCCGCGTGTGCGGGGAAAACCCCTCACGCGGATTCAAGGACCACTCGCCGCGGGGATCACCCCCGCGTGTGCGGGGAAAACTTACATGGGAGATTGAAGATTCCGGATCAAAAGGGATCACCCCCGCGTGTGCGGGGAAAACCGCAGCGCCCATCATGCGGACGGCTTTTGCAAGGGATCACCCCCGCGTGTGCGGGGAAAACCGCTCCTCGGTGAAATCGCGTGCGGCGAGCCCAGGATCACCCCCGCGTGTGCGGGGAAAACAGCGCCTCGGAGTCCATGCATATATGCGGGTGGGGATCACCCCCGCGTGTGCGGGGAAAACTGCACAAGTCGCCCCGCCCAGCGGCCTGAGCGGGGATCACCCCCGCGTGTGCGGGGAAAACTGCACAAGCGCGGACTTCTCCGTGGTTCGCTCGGGATCACCCCCGCGTGTGCGGGGAAAACAGCTCTCTCGCAAGGGCGAGGTCCGGCAAGCTGGGATCACCCCCGCGTGTGCGGGGAAAACCGACTGCGGTTTTTCAGCCCGCGCGGGATTACGGGATCACCCCCGCGTGTGCGGGGAAAACCCTTACCGCGTCCGGCATGAACGCAGGACTCGGGGATCACCCCCGCGTGTGCGGGGAAAACAGCTTTAGCCTCTGGCCGAGCACAGCATTAGCGGGATCACCCCCGCGTGTGCGGGGAAAACTCGCCCTTCTCGACCGACAGCGTGATGCTGTCGGGATCACCCCCGCGTGTGCGGGGAAAACCAACTCCAACTTGTAACCGCACTTGTAACCGAGGGATCACCCCCGCGTGTGCGGGGAAAACTTTTAGGGCGCGCCGGAGAGCTCAAGTCATGGGGGATCACCCCCGCGTGTGCGGGGAAAACTAACTTTCTCTAGTACGCGCGTATTAAGAAAAGGGATCACCCCCGCGTGTGCGGGGAAAACACGAGAGCTGAAAGGAGGTGATGCCACTTGAAGGGATCACCCCCGCGTGTGCGGGGAAAACCTTAAATCGATTGCAAACTCTCGCGCCATGCCGGGATCACCCCCGCGTGTGCGGGGAAAACACTTCGGAAATGGCGTATTTCCGTGGTTGATCCTAGTCCTCAGCCTCAATCCTCTTTAACTTCTCGTAGAGCTGATGCGTCAAGCGGCAGTCAGCGAGCGCCCTGTGCGGCTCCAGTATAGCAAAATGGAAGTACTTTGATAAGGTCAATAGCTTATAATCTTCAACACCGTCTATCTTTTGCCGTGCAAGATTCAATGTATCCAAAAGTGGCAGGTGTCCGAGTTTCATTTCGCTCCGCCTACACGCCTGCTGCAGAAATCTCCAATCAAAGCTTGCGTTGTGACCTACGATTCTGGTATCACCGATGAATTCCAACACCTCTTTTAGTACTTGATCCATCGGCTTACCTTCTTGTTCAAGTATCTCTCGCGTAATTCCCGTGAGTTGGATAACCGTTTCCGGAATCTGCTCACAGGAAATCAACGACTGATAGTATGAACTCTCCTTTCCTTCCTTTACGCGAATTGCCGCAATCTCTATGATTTGATCTCGTAATGGATTCAAACCGGTTGTTTCTAAATCCAGCACCACATAATCCGGTGTACGTTGCTTTCCGGCCCTACTCTTTTGAATCTGTTGTACCTGATACATCTTCTCAGCTCGGCTCATCGGCAATTTTTCTGTTTCGACCCGCGATTCACTTTGCTCCCGCTTCTTACTACCCGGTTTTCGTACCAGTTTGATGCCGTCATAATCCACCGGCAGCCAACTGGTATTGTGAATGGCAAAGTCTAGTTTCTGCTCCCCGTTGCTGCTGTAAACCATGGTCGCTCTGCCTTCTTTTACATGCTCACAGACACGCCCCCACAATTCATCACGAACACGGGTGCTGAGATTTCCGACATAGACGCCCGTCGAAATTTCCAGTAACCATTTGGATAAATCGCCGCGCACTTTGGGCGGACAATCCGTCAGCGTTATTACAATCATGACTTTTCATCCGCTTTATAAGATATTCCGTTTTTTACGGTTCCATCCCTGTAATTCCAGAGTTCTACGACATCAGCCTCCGCTTCCTCTATCTCCAGCAGATAATGTAAATCATGTACCATGCGTTCCAGGATATGTCCTTCGGTCATCGCATCACGAGTCTTTCTTCTTACATATGCAGGCAAATCCGGCAAATCCTGCGAAGCTGCTTCAAATGCAATCGGAATCGTCACCTCGGCTTTATAAAGATCGGCAAGGTCATATACGAAAGATAGCTCATGTCCTACATGAACAAAGCCGAGTCCCGGGGAGCATCCCAATGCAACAATGACTGCATGTGCAAGCCCGTAAAGACAAGCGTGCCCTGCACTGAGGGCTTGATTGACCGCATTACTTTCATAAAAATCATCCGGATTGTACTCTCTGCCATGCCAAGATATACCATATTGCTTTGCAAGTTTGCGATAAATTTCACGCACACGACTCCCCTCTCGACCTCGCAACTGTTGTAGGGTCAGCCTACTTACATCTTCGTTGGGAAATCGCATTTCATACATTTTTCGGACAACCGAAAGATGCAGTCGCTGATTACTAACGAGCCTTGCCTGCTGTAATAAAAGTCCTGCTCGCTTGGTGAGCGGGCGTCCGCTCGCATAATAGCGAACGCCGTGCTCTCCAACCCAAATGACAGTAACGCCGGCATCTCCGATTAATTCCATTGCACGGTGTGTAATACTGCTCCCCGGTCCCAAAATTAGCACCGAGATGGCTGCTGCAGGAACATTTACCGTACCGTCATCATCTATCACTTCAATCGCACTGTCACGTCGATTTAACTTGCAACGCTCCAGATAGAGGAAGGTCATTCTATCTTTTACCTGTGGCAACTGCTGTAGTTCCGGACGTATAATCCCCGGGATTTCCTTCATAGCTCACCTCAGGCCAAGCTCATAACGGTAAGTAAGCCCATTCCATAAGCTTTACCTCTCCCAAGCCCGTTGCAGAGAAGCTCTTTGAACTTATCGGCATCCGTAACAGTCAGCACCCCTTCATAAGTGGCTTCACACAACAGAACTCGCTTTTCAGCTTTCTCGCGTTCGCGAGTCTCCTGTTTATAAAACGTATGCCAATCATTTCCTACAACTCGGAAGTCTTCCTCTCCCACCTGAAATCCATGTGCTTCCGCACGCTTCCTAAGCCAATCTTCCTGCTGTCCTACTCCCACACAGCCACATACCTGTCCTCGTTTACCGGTACTCGCACGTGACTTGCTCAGCGTCGGATTCGCCACCAATCGAAAATGCCAGCGACTCTGCGCCGTAATCCGCTCCAAAAGCGTATCGTACCTCTTCGTCACAAAACCCGCTTCCGGAACTCCGTACGTCAATACAGCCGAGGCGAGTTGAGGCTTCTCTTCACTGAGTATCAGAAGGTACAAACCACCTCCGAGCGTATCTAAGCGCCAAAGTATTCTCTCTCTCCCGCCGGAAAAAGCGCTCTCTACCATACCGTGAATCTTACTGCGGGAGCAGAGGAGTTTTCTGGTAGCTCTCTTTTCTGTATCCAGCTCCATTCTTGTCAGATACATTTCCGCTCTCCTCTCACAACTCTGCCATGGCATCGTGCTCTTCTACTGTAACATCTTCTGATACCGGAGCATCTTGAAGCCAAATTTCTTTCACACGGCGATACCCGAATTCGCGTTTATAAGGACTAAAAGAGATAGGCACATCTTGCAGAACAGCGCCTTCGAAATCTCCCGGCTTACAGTCCAAACGAATGTAGCGATAAGTCTGCCGTCTGCTTTTTGTATTCTGATTCTCAGCTTCTCTCAATGCCGTCTCTAAGTCCTTGTCACAAATTCCAAGAAGCAGAGGTAACGTAGGCGGGCAAGATCTTCTGCCGAGAAACAGCGGATAACAAGGATGCCGCAGAGCATTCTCCAGTTTCTCTAAGAATTTTCTGTCAGTTGACTCGAATCCCACCACGAAAATGGCATCCGCTAAATAGTATCGATGGGTTACATAAGTGATTTCTTCGGCAGATTTTTGCTTTATCTTAATTGCCTTTACAGTGTGATAATCATAGAGAAGATCACCGGCACGATCCACACGAACACCAAAACGCAATGCGGCAAGCGCCGATAGGTCAGCATCTCGCGGAAGTCCCAATGCAGCTGCCAACATTCCGATGACTCCGCTCTTCGATGGCACTTGATCGGTACGCCGCGTTTCAAATTTGGAATCAGTACCCCACGCCTGTAGTGGCGCTGCGAGGCGCAGTAAGAGCGTGCTCATTTCACAGCCTCTGTATCATGCAATAGTTCTCGCACATAGCCTTCCAGTAAATCCAGGTTGTTTTTCATTGGCTGCGATACACAAAGCTTTTCCAGCCCCTCTCCGGTTCCCATCGCGTATTTCGGCGTTTCGACAAAGTTCTGATAACTTTTATCTGCATATTCGGCAAGCCGCAAAACAGAGGACTTGCTGTAACCGTTACGGCCCTCTATGGATTCCTCAAAAGCGCCGCAGAAATTTACCGGCTGATCCTCGCGGATCGTAATATATACCGCATCCGGTACAGTGCGATTGGCAAACGCATTCTGCCTTCCGGTTGGCATAGAATATATGAACGCTTCAGCAAATAATCTAACCACTCTGGCTATTTCTCCGATCTTTTGTTCTTGCAATTCATTCACATTAATCGTGGCATACCGATACAGCGTTGATGAATTAAATTCAATCGTTCCAAGATGTCCGCTCCCTGCATTATTTTCTGACATCAAATCATCTACCGCAGTAAAATAGTCATATTCAGTTCGAACTTCATGCGTGGAAATACTATGCGCTACTTGTGAAGCAGCATCAACGTTCAGTGAGGGATCTGTTGCCACCATACGCCCAAACAATACCATTTCAAAACCAGGAGTCGACTTCAAGACTTCGCTTGCATCGGTTTTTAATTTTGCTTTTTTCTTCTCTGGCAGCTTTCCTTTTTCATCTGCGTACTCTGCAGCAAGCCGCGCCAAGTTCTTAATCTGTTGTCCGCTTATAAAAAACAGTGCATCTAATTCTTCCTTGTTGTAACTTTTTTCCTGGTTCTTTTCCTTATCCTTCTTTTTATTTTTTGCCGCTCCCATTCCGAGAACTGTTCCTGCTAAATCCTCACAAGTCTCATAATTCCACTCGAGCCTGAGTTGTTGAATTTCATTGGCAATCTTCCTCCGAACATACCGTGTTCTAATTGCAAGTTCTTCCGGCTCCGCTTTCTCTGCGGATCGAAAATACTTGCGCATCGCATGCTTCCATGCCTGCGAAGAAACTCGTGCCCGCATAACCCCACCATAAGAAGCCGTTTTGGGGGTACCTGTATCATCCCGATTAATACAACTGGGTGGTACCGACTGAATCACATGAAAATCTACAAACAATCTATTTTTATCCATTTTCTTCCCTTTCCGGCCAAGCCAAATGAGCAACTACCTGTTTATCTATTGCTTTCCGCCTCTCTTGTCATCCTTACTTTCGATGATTCGATAGAAATCCTGTCCCCAGGATAATCTAATATCCGGTATTTTATCCGGATACTGATAGCAATACAAATCATCGACCAGAGAAGCGTAATCAAGAGGGATACTCTCTCTTCTCAGCTGCTGTATAATACCGCGTAAGTGCCAGCTGAGTTCTTTCATGTCGATTGCAGTGGCAGCCACATAAAATCGATGTCTAATAGCATCAATATTCTCCGGATTCAGCAACACTAATCTTCCGACTGCACTACCAAGACCATAGTATTGCTTTTGCTTATAATCTGTATCCCGGAACATAAACTCTTCTCTAATATCTCTCCCCTGTTGGTGCAAAGCAAATAATGTCATCGTTGTATAAATTGCCCACTCAGCTTCACTCGGCCCATTCCCCCAGCCATACAATTCAACCGGAAAACCATCCAGAATATACCCCAAAAGTTCAGGGACTTCACCCGGCCTTTTCCCAATTCCTCTCCGCAATTTTGCAAGTTCCGCTTTTACTTTTGCATCATCAGTTTGATGTTGCAACACATGCAATTTTTCGTGAACAAAGCCCCTTAGCTTTGCTATTTTCTTTCTTTCCTCCATACTGTTCTTCAAGCACCTTCCATTTTAAAGTTTTCTACAATTGAAAAATTCTCATCAAAAACCTGTTGAATGCTTGCGATGCATCGTAATAGACCTTTTTGTCTCCCTCCCCTTGCCATCTACCCATAAATGCAGATGGACCTGCGTTGCGAACCATCTCCTTCCCTAAAGCAATCGCCAAACCTCTTGCATGCTTTCTCCAGTCTTGTATCTTATGCTGCTGCTCTCTCGATCGATCATTGGGCTCTATGGAGTTCAGCCAATATCGAAACGGCAAATCTAATCTTGCATAATAGAGTTCTGCCATTGTATCTTTCGTGTCATTCACTGACTTGCTTTTGGTTTCTTTCGATTTGCCAGCTCCTTTTTCTTTGTCCTCATTCTTTTGCTCTCTTTTTAACCCTACATGTGCCAGTCGTAATTCTCGATTTAAGTTTCCTATTTCCTCCGCAATTTTCTCACAATACCTTACTGCATCTGTAATTTCATTAGCCCAAGTTTTATTGGATTTTTCAACGCAGTCTGTGAGAATTCTTCTCGAAAAACTCAGCTGATCCCAATATAAATCTTGAATACTCGATCTTTGACTTTCATCATAATGCATGGAAACTATTCTGTAACTGCATTTTTGTATATCTCGAATTTCTAACTCTCGATAAACCTGCTCATTCCATCGAACGATTCCCGGTAAATGTGTGTTTACCTCCTTACAAAACAAACTGCCGAACTCTCTCCACATTTGTCGATTCTTATCATGCACCTTAAATGAATAGCTCGAAGTAGCAGTTTTACTTTTTTTCTCTTGCCATACTGTCATTTGTTCTGCAAGAACATCATTTTTTGCTTTACCTTCTTCATCTCCGACGAAGTCGCCACTCAAAATCCAATACCCGGTAATCTTTCCTTCAATCTGTTTTAGAAGCAGTCTACGTGACTGCCAAGTCAACATCTCAGATGCATTATCCGGACTAGCCTTGCTTGTTCTCTCCCTAAACGAAAATCTATCTTTTTCCCAGATAGGATTTTCCGCTTCCGTCCATGGCTCCTCTCCATCTCGAAGCAGCACTAAATTTAGCAATAATGTTTCAAATAAATTACCTCCTAACCCCACAATGCTGCCGAGTTTTCCGAGCCATCCAACTCCGGGCGAAGGTAAGTTATCTTTTGAATTAGCCTTCTTCACAGCATTATCATCCCAGGCATTTATATTAACCAGCCAACGCGCCGCTTCCGAATAAGACAACTCTTCTTTCACATCTCCTGATCGAACATTAAATAACCTGTCTTTATTTGCGCTCTGTGAAATTTCTCCATTCAATTTACTTAGTGCGTTCGGAGTCAGCGTGTCTTCCGTTGTCTTTTTAGAAGAATTCTTACTTTTTTTCTTATCATCTTCCCCTTTCTCTTTCTTTTCTTTGCTTTTAGCCTCTGAACATGCCAGTTTTCCTCGTAGAATCTCGTCTCTGACACTTGCCATTTGCCAAAAAGGCCTCTCCTCATGAAACAGCCAGAACCTATGCCTCCACTGCTCCAGATACTCATCAATTGGTTCATACGGGAAGCATCGCAGCCCCCACAGTGCCCCCCAACGTCGAATGGCTTCTTCTCGTAAGGCCTTACTCTTGAGTACATCGAGAGATAAAGGGCGGTCTTCTCCCTTCTCATTTTTTCTTGAAAAGACACAATGCAACACTGCCAACAGCAACCGCAACATGGCAAGATCCTGTGCGGGTGTCTCACCCGCCAGATCTTCATACTCATGTGCATGCGCAAATAGTGTTTTCAAGGAAACTTCTTCCACGCTACAATCCGGACGACGTACACGTATCCAGGGCTCATCCAGCAGATTGAACTCAGGTTCTATCATTTCCTTCTCCTTTCTCACAAATTAATCCTTCCGCTTCCGTGTAACGCAGATGAAATCCGGCAAAGTTTGTCTCTAAATTTTCATCCAGTACCAGGAAAGATTCTTCTCTCAACTCGGCATCCTCTTTCCATTCTCCAGCCAGAACCCGCTGTCTTATCTGATTCAGTTCCTTTAGTGTCATGTCGATTTGCCATGTCTTGCATAGCGCTCCGGGTAATTTAACACATTGTTGTAGAATTTTTCGTCTTTCCTCCTTTGAAGGAATCCTGTCCAGAGACAAGCTCTCTCCTTCCTGTTGCCATGGTAAATATCTGATTTCATCCTCATGTTTGACAAACAAGAGTACTTCAATGCTATTCTCCGCATCTCTGACTTGCGCCCTAGCTTTTCCTTCAGAAAAGTCAGAATCCACATTACTGAGCCACCCCTCTAGGCGCTTATACGGATTCCCCAGCGCATACCTCTGCGCATTCCTATTTTTTCTCTTCCTATTTTCTTTATTCTGCTCTTCAGCGATTTGATATCTTTCCAACTCTTCCCCTGCAAAATCCGGCTTCCAGGTTCCGTAACAATCCTGCACCAAATCCGGAATATCCGTTGGCAATGTGATGTTATCCGGCAAACGTTTTTGGGTTCTCATGAGGAGATAATCCCCGTAAATGGCGTGTGTCCCGGACTCGAATGCTTCTTCATCCGGCTCTATGACATAGCACTGCGCTGCTTTCAGCTGTTCCGGTCGCATAACATCGTGAATCGGGTGGCGATGTAAGCGCCCCAAACGTTGCAGGAGTAAGTCCATGGGGCAGAGGTCGGTGAGCATCACATCTCCGTCAATATCCAAGCTTTGTTCGAGTACCGATGTTCCGATAACGATTAGATAATCTCGCTCCGCTTTGATAGAATGCTTTCCCAGCTTTTTCAGAAGTTCCTGTTCGCGCGTTGCGCGGTCCGGCATCAAAAAGGCACTGTGTAGGAGAATAATCTGTGCCTCCGGCATTTGCGCTCTCACTTCTTTGGCAAACTCTTGCGCACGACGTATGGTGCTGAGAATAACAATCGCACATCCTCCGTCCATCAATTTCTCGCGTAAAATATCAATTCGAGCTGATTCCTTCACTCTCTTTATCAATACATTGCGCGTATTTCCCTGCAGTTGCAATTCTCGCTGGCAAATCTTATTTTCATCTGTCCAGGTAAGGAGCGGATAGCCTCTCGCTTCTTTCCACTCCTTCACTTCTTCTTGTGAACTCCCGTCTCTGTTACTGAGATATGCATTTACAAAATTGACGCGTTGTTCTGCAGGTAAAGTCGCGGAAAGAAGAATGACCGGAACATGGTATGCGCCGAGCCAACAAAGTGCCCGCTCCAAATAAACCGCCATATAGGCATCGTATGCGTGAACTTCATCGATGATTACGATTTTTCCGGCCATGCCAAGATGCCGCAACATCAGATGTTTCTGTTTCAAAGCCGCCATCAAAATCTGATCAACTGTTGCTACTACAAAATCCGAAAGCAGTGCCTGCTTACGCCCGCGAAAAAAGGAATGCACCACCAACTTAGGGTCATCTTCGCGATCAATACGGGCTTCTCCCTCAAATTGCGTTTTCATTTCTTCCAGTAATGCCGCATAATCCGGATTCAAATCTGCCTTGCTATGCTTCAGTATCAGAGAAAACTTTTGTCCGTGCTCCAGCTGCTTCTTTGCCCAATCTAGGATACGAGGAAATAAGCCATTTGCTGTTGCCTGCGTCGGTAAGCCGAAAAACAGGCCTCCGCTCCCACAAATTCCCGCAAAAATTTCAGATGTTGCAAGGGCTGCTTCTGTCTTGCCCACTCCCATCTGTGCTTCGATGATGAGTAGTCCGGGTTCACCGACATTTTCCGCAACCTCCATAACTGCCGCTTGCAGCTTATTCGGCGAAAAGTCAAATCTCTCTTGAAAAGTCTCTTCTCCCATACCTACGGCTCCGGCCGTCCAGTATTCGGGAAGTCCCAGTTTTTTCCAAGCTGCCTGAACCCGCTTGGGATATAATTTCTCGCTACCAAGTTCATCAACAGAAATTGTCGGAAAATAGAACTGATTGCTTGCAACCCAGTCTGCCATAATAATAAGTCCGGCAAGTAGGACTCGCTGTGTAACGGACAATTCCGGCAACTCTTCGACACAGTTCAGCCCACTCATTCTCACAGCATATGAAAGAAATTCACTCCAGATTGTTTCCCAATATTCGAAACTATCCCAACACAATTTATCCTTGCTTACGTTTCTTAATTCGCTGCATTCTGCCGGTCTCCCGTGGTGAGCTCCAACGATTTCACAAATTCCTTCTTCGACATGAAGATCTCTCAAAATCACCTGTCCGGCTAAAGCATGTGGCGTATTAAAGATTCTCTTCGACTCCGCATCGCTTGGTATTTCCAGCCCTTCTTCCGCAAGCCTCTCCCGCACCTCCGGCAACATTTCCAGAATGCGCGCCTGAAATACGGCCGTCGCCTTGCCGATATCGTGCGCCATCCCGAGGAATACACATACCTTTTGAAACAGCTCCTCGTTTTCCTGCAGAGCCTCCTCGCTGCCGCCGCAGATTTCTCGCCGAACGGCCACCGGAAGCCAGTGCTTCCAGAGTTTCTCCATGATTCCCGCTGTGTCCCGTGCGTGCATCCAGAGCGGCAGCCACTGCGCGCTGCAGTTCGGATTGGTTTTTGCCGCGAGACTGCGCATCAGCTTGTTTACGTCCATGCTTCCCTCCCCGAGTTCTTAACATTCTCTTACAGTTTAGCGCTTATAATCTTAATTTCAAGTTACAATTGCATATTTTTACTCTATTTCTTATCTCTATTTTGTCTAATTTTGCGAAGTCATCTCATCTCTCAAAATACTGAACTGTCATTTCTATGCATTTCGGTAATTCGGGTTCCCTACTGTGGTTCCCCACGCCTTCAGCTTTGTTATCTTTACTTTACCACAGCACCTGTCCGAATTTCAGGACTCCATTATTCGCTCACGTTTCCTTTTCAAATTTTTCCGACACGCAAAAAGAGGCCGCTGCTTCCGCAACCGCCTCGCCCTTCTCTTCTCTTCTCCTCAAAGATACAATACCGTGTAACCAACTCTCTTGTCTTCTTAACTCCCTTGCACTTCATTCCCCGTGCAATTCCACGGAAAGGTAATTGTGCTTGACCTCTGGCAAAAAGGTCTCAAAGATATCCGTCCGCCGCAATTTGAGTGATGATGTATTCACACAGGGATGGCAGCCGATGTACTCGTCCCGAAAGAGGTCTTGATCTACGAGGAGTTGCACCTTGTGTTCGCTGTCGTTCATCAGCCCCATGACACTCACCGAGCCCGGATAGAGCCTCAGGTATTCAACCATCTTTTCGGGCGGCGCAAAGCTTAATCTCGAGGAACCGATTTGTGCCGAGAGTTCCTTCGTTTTAAAGGGCTTATCCCCCGGCATCATCAAGAGATAAAAAGCGGTTTGCTGCCGGTTACAGAGAAACAGGTTCTTACAAATGCGGCAGTTTAACACCTCGTCTATGGCCGCACAGACCTCCATGGTCTCGGCGGGTGCGTGATCCACGCGCGCATACGGAATTTCCAGTCGATCCAACAAATCATAGACCGCAAGTTCCCGCGCCGTTCTATCGGCGCATTCCTGCGGCCTGCCCTGCTGTAAAATCAATTTGTTAACTCCTCCATCTTTTCATCAACATTCATATTTTATCTCCTTTTCTCACTGTATCTTCAACGTATTCTATTCGATTGACCTTGTCAATGATTCACAGCAAAGCCCCCGCCGAGTCTTTCGACCCGGCGGGGGCTCACGTTTCACCTATTTGCTTTTACGCACTTGCTTTTCTGCCACTCGGTGCTCAAATAATTTCTTATATTCCCCGTAGCCCTCTTCTTCCAACTTGTCATAGGGAATAAAGCGGAGCGAGGCGGAATTAATGCAGTAGCGAAGACCTCCCGTCTCGCGGGGGCCGTCGTTAAAGACATGCCCCAAGTGCGAATTTCCCTCTTTGGAGCGCACTTCCGTGCGGACCATGCCGTGCGAGCGGTCGGTGGTTTCCTTCAGTTCCTTTCCTTCGATCGGCTTTGAAAAAGCGGGCCAGCCGCAGCCGGAATCAAACTTATCGAGGGAGCTGAATAACGGCTCGCCGCTCACGATATCGACATAGATGCCCTTCTCAAAGAAGTCATCGTATTCCCCGGTGAAGGGGCGCTCGGTCGCGGCGTTCTGCGTGACCTCATAGGAGAGATCACCGATTTTTTCGCGGAGCGTCTCCTTGCTCTCCTCTTCCGCAAGATGAAACATCTTCTGCGGAATGTGGCAGTAGCCGTCCGGATTTTTATCGAGATACTTCTGATGGTATTCCTCCGCGGAATAGAAGTTTTGGATGGGCGCTAGCTCTACCGCGAGCTTTGTGCCGTACTTTGCCTCCTGCTCGTCATAAACCGCCTGAATTTCCGGAAGCTGGCTCTGATCCGCATAGTAAATACCGGTGCGGTACTGAATGCCTTTGTCATTTCCCTGCTTGTTTACGGAGAGCGGATCGATCACCAAAAAGTACTTATCGAGCAGCTCACGAAGCGAAATCTTATTCGGATCATACTCGATTTTTACGGTCTCTGCATGTCCGCTGCTGTCGCAGACTTCCCGATAGGTAGGAGCACTGTCCGGCCCGTTTGCATAGCCCACCTCGGTCGCACGCACGCCCGGGAACTGGTCAAAGTACTTCTGTAAGCCCCAGAAACATCCGCCTGCGAGATAGATGGTCATTTTACCAGCTCCCCCGTCCATGTCATGACGCCGCCAAAGTTGTAGACCTTTCGATAGCCGAGCTTTGATAACTTCTCCGCCGCAAGTCCCGCTCGATGTCCACTGCGGCAGTATATTAAAAGCACCTGATCCAAATCCTTCAGCATTTCCGGTCTCGTTCCGTTGATTTCCTCGTTCGGCAATAGCACCGCGCCCGGAATGTGACCGCTGTCATACTCCTCCTTGGTGCGCACATCGAGGATGATGTGACCGTCGTCCTGCTTCATCATCTCCCGCGCCGTATCCTGATCGATTGTCTGATAGCCCATGGTCTCCTGTTCCTCCTTGCTCTCGCCTGTTGTGCTCATCGAAGCGCTGCTGCTTGTCTCGGCAGCCGCCATCGATACCGCACTTTCTGTTGCCTTACTTGTCTCTGCAGACTCGGCCTTCTTCCCGCAGGATACCAGCAGCGGCAGTGCAAGTGCCGCAACAACTGCGAGGAGGTAGCGTCTCTTCTTCATGGCTTTCTTTCCTCCTTTTACCGTATTGCTCTCTCAAACTTTTGCTCTGATGCGTCAATTTCGAAATTGCTTCGAAATTCACTTATAGTATACCACTTTGGTCGGAAAAAGAAACAGGGATTCAAAGGTAATCTCTATCTGTATCTGCTTTCTGTTTTTTGTCCTTCAACTGTTCCAGTAGATACACGAATTGTTGCACCTTCGCTTTCCGGCTTGCCGGTGACGCATTTGTCTGTCCTTGCGTGTGTTCTGACTGTTCCCGTATTTTACGGATCTGTTCCGCGATATCCCCAATCCCCCAACGTTCATCGACATCGTAGTTGTATGCCTTGATGCGGTGATAGGCGATCTCCTGCCACGGCTCGAGTGCACTGCCGTCCCTGCTTACAAAGAAGCCGGAATCCATGTAGCGGATGATCACATACTCCGAGTCCTTCCGGTCAAAGCCCCTGCCCTTGCTAAAGTCGATGCCCTTGCCGGAGTTCCGGGTCACAGCGGCCTCAAGGAGCGGCAGGGTAATCTCGTTCATCGGAAGCTTCATATTCGGCATATCGAAGAAGCCGCCCTTTGCCTTCGTGTAAACGCAGAGTTCGCCCTGTGCCCCCTTGCACACGCACTTGACTCTCTTGATATCCGCGAGCTTCACCTGATGCTTTGCGCCTCGGATGACACCGTAGGAGAGGCGAATCCTCTGCTCGCCCGGCGTTTCGCCGAGCTCCGTGTCGAGACTGAACAGATTGTTCGGGAATTCCGCTCCCAGCTTGCTTGCGGCAAAGGCAAGAAGGAGCGGCTTGGTCTCGCGAATGTTGTGGGCGTTGTCACAGGGGATGGTATCGAGCTCCAATTCCGGAAGTCCCATATTTCTCATGTTCAGGCCGCGAAGCCGAACTTTGTAGCCGGAATTTTGGCTGCAGTAGCCGGTCAGATCCAGCTCCCCGATTTCCGCGAACCTCACATCCACATCAATCTTGCCGTTTAGGCTCTTATAGCTGAAACCTTCCTTTGCAATCCGGACAGTATACCCCGCGCCTTGCGGGCCTTTGTTCAAAAACTCCATGGCAGCGCCGTTATCAAAATATGTCTTCATCTATTCACCTCTTTGTTCCGACATCTGGCATTCGACTTCGCGCACAGAAATGTGATTTCAATTGGATAGCTTATTTGACTCTCCGCGAAGTGAGCAAATTCCCCGTTGCTAAGAGCTTCACAACAAGAAACTGTAGTGGGAAATTCATCTTAACTTTTTCTTCCTGCCGCGAGTAAATGTTCGGTCAGTGTCTAACTACCCGTTCGGGTTATAGTAGTGACATATCTCGTGGTGTGTCCTTATAAAATATAAAATAAATCGCCTGATTGCCCAGGGTATCCTGTGCTTCCTCCTTGCCTGTTGTTCTAGTTTAATCCCGACTGCTGGATACTAGCAACGGCAGTACAAGTGCCGCTACAACCATTTTAAAATTTACTTATTGTTTAATGGAAAGACGGAACAGATATTCAGTTTGAATAGATAAACCCAAAAGAAATAACCATTTTGAAACTTCTATTCCCATATCTGTCTCGTGCAGCAATCAGTGCAACATACTTCCTTTTAACCAAATTAGCAATCCATCAAATTTATCTGTTACATATGCCACTAGCTCCTTATTGCTTATTCCCCAGATCCGCAACTTCGTCATGATGGTTTTCGATATGAAGTTCTATCCTATCATCAATAATTTTGCTCATCGAAACTAGAATATAATAACTGCCTTTCCTTTTCTTATTCCTCCTATTTTTTACCTCACAAACAAAGCAATCATCCACTGTTGAGCAAATACTATACCTTCTTTTGTCTCCTTTTAATCTAAACCAAATCGTCTCCATCTTCTCTTCTTTATAAAAGTCATCAATTAAAATATATGCAGAAGCCACTGTCAAAACAATTATACTGAAGAGCCACATAACATTTTCTTTATCATCCAGAAAATATAAATCAACAAAAAACACTAGGAGAACGAAGTTGACCCAAATCCAACAAAATATAAACTCTGTTATTCTCATCTCTTGGGACATATCATCTTCTTTAGATTTGGTTCTAAATTCGTGTGATTCATAAAAATACATCAAAAACAGCATAATAGTTATTCCAATTATAATTATCAAAGAAAATCTCCAGATTTTGTCGATAGAGTCGGGATTTAATTTGATTGAACTTATACCCTCTTTTGTCGAATCTTCGCTCAGTGCATCAGAATAGTAAAGCATAATTAGTGCGATTATATAATCTGCAGCTAGCATGCCAACCGATATTAATATCCAAAGCACTGTTTTTCTTCGGATTTTCTTTTCCTCACTCCAAAAACATCTTTCTATTCTACTAACATCACACAAATATTGTATCGCAACAACCGCACCAATTATTGGCCCAATTATTCCAAATATTCCCAGCAAATCCTCAAGATTTCCAGGTAGAAATTTCTTTAAACCCAAGATAAACCCATCCATCTTTGGATCATCTCCTTATTGCCCATTCTCTTATAATTATTGAGCGACTCAAAATTCATTTGTTCTTTTCCATGCAAAAGCAGCCCCTTCATCTCTGAAGCAGCTGCTCTCCCTTATCACTGTACACTGATTGTATCTTTCAGCCCATCTTCTCGCCCCAGTGCTCGTTGACATCGTAGTTGTATGCCTTGATGCGACGATAAGCGATCTCCTGCCAAGGCTCGCGGAAGCTGCCGTCTCCGCTTACAAAGAAGCCGGAATCCATGTAGCGGATAATGATGTACTCCGAGTTCTTCTGGTCAAAGCCGTTACCCTGGCTAAAGTCAATGCCGTTACCGGTATTGCGCGTCATCACGGCCTCGAGAAGCGGCAGGGTGACCTCGCTCAGCGGAAGCTTCATATCCGGCATGTCGAAGAAGCCTCCTTTCTCCTTCGTGTAAACACAGAGCACTCCGAGCGTACCGTTGCTCGCGCACTTCACTCGCTTGATGTCCGCGAGCTTCACCTGATGCTTTGCGCCTATGATGACGCCGCCCGAGAGGCGGATGATTTTTTCACCCAGCGTTGCGCCGAGTTCTGTCTCGAGACTGTCCAGATTGTTCGGGAATTCAGCTCCCAATTTGCTCGCGGCAAAGGCAAGGAGAAGCGGCTTGGTCTCGCGAACGTTGTGGCCGTTATTCCAGGTTCTGGTGTCGAGGTCCAGCTCCGGGACGCTCATATTCTTCATGTTCAGGTCGCGGAGCATGACTCTGTAGTGGAAGTTCTGGCTGCAGTAGTTGGTCAGAAACAGAGAACCGATCTCCGCAAACTTCATATCCACATCGACCTTGCCGTTTAAGCTCTTATAGCTGAAACCGTCCTTCGCAATCCGGAGGGTATACCCCGCACCGAGCATGCCTTTATTGGAAAACTCCATGGTTGCGCCGTCATCAAAATATGTCTTCATCTCTTCTCTCCTTATTTTGGCTTCCGGCTCACTCACAGAAGCTCGTTGTCAATGGTATAGCTCATGTAGGCGCCCTTCTTAAAGAGGCCGCCCTCCTTCAGTCCCCAGGCAATCGCAGAGCAGGCAAGGCGCTGCGACTCTTTCTTTTTGACGCTCCGCGAGGTAAGCAAAATGCCCGCCGGGAAGAGCTTCGCAATCAGAAAGCTGTAGAGAGAATCCGTCTCGCCTTTTTCGGCCAGCTTTGTGTGGTAGCTCGGATTGGTGTCCCACCACTCGTTCGGCTTACAGAAGGAGCAAACCGCACGCATCTCGCTCGTGCTCAGGTTCTCTGCGCAGACCGCGCGAACCTGTTCAAGGTCCTCATCGGCAATCACACCGTCCGTGATGGAGTAGGCATAGTAGGCGTTTGCAAGGCCGTCGTTATCGTCCTCGGTCTCCTTTAAGAGGTACAGATTCGACACGCCGCGCTTTGCGTACTTCTTCCACTTCGCACCGATATCCCGAAATTCTCTCGCGGAATAGCGCGCGGAATCACCGCTCTCCAGCGCGCGGCGCAGCTCTTCGAGATCCACATCCTTCTTCTCCCACTCGTCAATCCAGTTGATACGTAAGTCTGACATGACTTTTCTCTGCCTCCTTGGCTTTCCGGATTACCCTACCGTGACTATGGTTCACATCCTTTTTATTATAGAATTCCGCCCCACAAATCTCAAGCCAACGCGCCTGTTTCGGCACTTTTTCTAAAGTACCGACTTCCGATTAACTGTATACAGATTACCTGCTTGCGCTTCCGATTACACATTTCGCCCAAGATTTTGCTTCCGAAAGACGAATAGAGCCGCTCCGGTTTTCTGCCTTTGGCTTTCTTCTTTTTGCCTCTTCCCGTACGCTGCTCACGGCCTTCTTAGCTCTACCCCGTCAGAACCCGGAGGTCATTCCCATGGTATTTTCCGCCGTATTTCCCGCCGCATTCGTCTCTGGGTTTCCGAAACCGAGCTGCAGGCCGAGATACAGGATTACGCCCTCGCGAAATACTCTGGGGTCGTAGCCGGTCAGCGCGTGTATCTTATCGAGCTGATACTGGAGGGTGTTCTTGTGGATGTATAGCTTTTCCGCCGCTGTCTTTAGGCTGCAATCCGCGGCAAAGTAAACCGCTAAGATGTGTCTTTCTTTATCGCTCAATTTCCCGAGTGTGCGCGTGGCATAGCTCTCGCGAACCGCGACCGGAATGGAGCCGCTCAGCAGTTCCAGATCGAGCTGCTCAAAATCCGCGTAGCCCCCTCTCTCATCCCCGGCGCGGGCCGCAATCTGTGCCTCCCGGAACGAGCGGTACTGGTGCACCAGCTTGTGATCCGCCCCCACGCCGACCGAGAGAATTTCCCGGAATTCCGCGGCGAGCCGCTCAAATTGCGGCTGTCTCGGCGGATAGTCGCCCTTCGGCAGTATCAAGATGTACTCGTTCGGAAAGCGGAAGGTAAAGAGCGGGCTCCGGGTCTCACGGAACACGGTCAGTATTTTCTGCTCCACCATTGAGAGGTTCGCGGGGTTATAGCGCGTCGAGAGGCGCACCAGCACGGTGCGGTAGCGCACTTCTTCGCTGAGGCCGTGCGATGCGAGAAAGTCGAGGTAAAAGCCGTGGTTCATGGGTTTCCCGGAACTCAACGCCCGCACCACATAGTCGGTCTCCACCTGTGCATTCCGGTTTCTCGCATCGTACTCCTGCTCGCGGAGCAGTATGGCTGTAATGCGCTGCGCGAGGTAGGCATACTTTCTCACTTCCTCGGGGACGCCGGTGATGCCGATGACCGCGACTATGGTCCCGTGGTGCGAAAAGGGCAGGTTCACACCCTGCTGGGTGCCGTAGAAGCTGTCATTTTCCATGACCTCAATCGGCTCACCGCCCTGCGCCGCGCGGTGCCCGATTTCATGGTATGTGCCCACTCGTTCGGGGTTCGTGCTCGCAAGTATGCTGCCGTCCGGCTGAATGAAGTTGACATCGTGCCCGCAGACATCTTTCACGCTGTCCACAATCTGCTGGGCCGTCTTTTTGCTGATTTCCGCCATTTCTTTGTTCTCCGTACCAATAACTTCATTTACACTATAGCACTTCTTAGTCCTTGAAACATAGACCCTACCCGCACTTTTCGTTATTCTAATCATAAGAGACAGCTCCGGCTGTCACAGAACGCAGAAAGTGAGGCAAGGAGGAAAACAAATGAAAGTAGTAGTCGCCATTGATTCCCTCAAGGGTTCTCTCAGTTCTCTTGAGGCGGGCGATGCAATCCGCGCCGGAATTCTCAGGGCGGACAGCAGCGCCGAAGTCCTGGTGCGGCCGCTCGCGGACGGCGGCGAGGGCACGGTGGAGGCGCTCACCATAGGCATGGGTGGCACCCTGCAAGAGGTGCGCGTCACAGGGCCGCTCGGCGCGCCGGTCACCGCGGTCTACGGCATTTTGCAGGACGGCAAAACCGCGATTCTCGAGATGGCTGCGGCTGCCGGCATCACCCTCGTCGAAGAAAAGGAGCGCAACCCGCTGAACACGACGACCTACGGGGTCGGGGAGATGATACGGGATGCCATTGCGAAGGGCTGCCGCCACTTTATTGTGGGCATAGGCGGTTCCGCGACGAATGACGGCGGTATCGGCATGTTGCAGGCGCTCGGTTACGGGCTTCTGGACAGCGAAGGCAAGCAGGTGCCCTTCGGCGCCAAGGGTCTGCAGGTACTGGATTGCATCACGGATGAAAAGGTCATTCCGGAGCTTGCGGACTGCACCTTCCGCGTGGCCTGCGATGTGACCAACACCCTTTGCGGCGATCAGGGTTGCAGCGCGGTCTTCGGCCCGCAGAAGGGCGCGGATCCGGGCATGATCATGCAGATGGACAAGTGGCTCGCCTACTACGCGGCACTGGCGCGCGAAAAGTACGAGAAGGCGAACCCGCGTCAGGCGGGCACGGGCGCTGCGGGCGGCCTCGGCTTTGCCTTCTTGACCTTCACCGACGCACGGCTTGAATCCGGCATTAAAATCGTGCTCGAGGAGACCCGCCTCGAGGACTATGTAAAGGATGCCGATCTTGTGATTACCGGAGAGGGACGGCTTGACGGACAGACAGTCATGGGCAAGGCGCCGAGCGGTGTCGCACAGATTGCGAAGCAGTTCGGAAAGCCTGTCATTGCCTTCGCGGGTGCGGTCACCCCGGATGCGGTTGCCTGCAACGCACACGGCATCGATGCCTTTTTCCCGATTCTGCGCCGCATCTCGACACTGCAGGAGGCGATGGAGCCCGCGAACGCAAGACAGAATATGACGGATACGGTCGAACAGGCCCTGCGCCTGTTCCTGCTCAAATAAAAACGGAGGTTTCCCATGGACTTACAATTCACGACACTCGGCGCACTGATCGGTTTGGTCGTCGCCATTCTTCTGATTATCAAAAAGGTACAGCCGGCTTACGGTCTGATTCTCGGTGCCTTAATCGGCGGATTGATCGGCGGCGGCGGACTTGCGGGCACAGTCTCCACAATGGTGAGC
>ERZ1036416.242-NODE-242-length-20356-cov-18.494606_pt1 | contig 20356 bp, 25 predicted proteins | sample MGYA00514219_ERZ1036416 | MGnify/ENA primary metagenome ERZ1036416 (study PRJEB33795, sample SAMN09464945) | human gut metagenome | host: Homo sapiens | place: USA: Stanford, California | collected 2016-11 | study: EMG produced TPA metagenomics assembly of the...
TCGCCATTTAACTTAGTAAGCAGATTCTCGGCTGCAGTAAGCCGATCCCCTAGTGCCTTACCCATCGGACCGGACAGAACTGTGGATGTATCTGTTGCCAGAAGGTTATTTACAATCTTAGCAGCGTCAATTTTGGCCGAATCGAGAGACTCCAGGGCTAAGATTGCCGCGTTCGCTGCATCCGTGACACGCTTTAGTGCTTGCTCCGCGTGATTTAGATTTGTTTCGTCCAAATCCGGCTCCGAATTATTTACATATATTGTTGGGACATAAGTTTCAATTGGATTTATGTTTATACTCATATTTCCTCCTTATTCAAACTTGACTGAGTGTAAAAACAATTTAAAGGTATCAACAGTAAAGGCTACATATATACTCAAGTAAGCGCTCCTAGATAACGAACTAACGTTAATTTCCATAGTTCTAATTGCACCTGAAGTATCTTTTTTGGTAATCTCCACTGATTGTGATGCTATGCTCAATCTATCTGTTGCTTGATATCTTATATTTTTTTCACGCGTAATAAATGCTTCAAAATGTGTTGTTGCGCTTACCGGCATGTAGACCGAATATTCAATCACTAATTTATTTACATATGTCAGGTCAATCGGAGCATTAAAAACGGAATAAACCATGTTTCCACCACTGCTCCCCAACTTAATGGCGTGAAATTCCATATATTTTCTATCTTCTATCCTATCTGCCTTATAGCTTCCATAATCGTAAGCAATGTAGTCTGATATGGATTGCCCTGGAGCGAATGTGCCACGATAGTAAAAAGTCTTTGGGTCAGTTACAATATATCCTTGCCAGGAGCCTGGTCCTACCCCACCTACATACTCCCCCAGTTTAATATTTTCTGGTAAAAGATTAGTAAGTTTGTCAACGACGATATTTCCGGTCATGTAGACGCCATCTGTATATACCGTAATTTGCTTACTCCCCGGCGTAACGTGTGTTTCTTCCATCGTCGAGATACTTTGTCGTACTTCTCCGCCATCATATTTTCCGGCCGGAAGAGTCAACCTTCCATTCAAATCAATATACAGCGTCGGCGAACGCCGATCCTCCATCTCCCCCGCATGCACCTGGCCGTCGGGTCCCACATATAACTTGCCTTTCAGGACGTCGCCAGGCTTCACATTTAATTTCTCAAAGTCCGCGCTCTGTATAATCATGTCAAGTAATCCATCCGCCATACTTCATCACTCCTCATCCGGAAAGCCCTGATAGGTTCCAACAATATCTCCCACCGGCACACCATCCTTGATTACCTCTGGCCGCAGGTTCTCGACGCTCATTATGATTGTGTTGGATGTCAGCACCTTGCCAATGACGTTTAACGTAATCCCTCCGGCTCCTGGGTCGATCGTCTGTCCCGCTTCCGTTTTAACTCCCGTTTGTCGAAACACATCTTCGCCACCATGATACCCGGGTACGATGTTGTATCTCTCGTTGATCGCCATATCCTTTGTGATTGCAGGTATTACCGGCATAGCACCTTGTTGGGGCTCTTTGCTGCCGGCGCCCAAAAACTTTATCGGCTGTTTAACATCGGCCGGAACCGCAGTCAGGCCAGAATTGTCGAAACCAGCTCCATGCTTTAATAAGACTCCATCAGCCATTACTTACCCCTTTCGCGGACACTGTAATATTAGTTCCAGGCTTTTTGCTGTAACAATATGCCGTCACCCTTCCGTTTCCGGATGCGATGCGATCTATGTAGCCCCAGGCCAGTTTCTGGGCCTCAACAGTCACGTTGCTTAGGGTTCCAGTCAGACGCAGGCCGTATACCGGTGTGTCAGACTCTTTTATCCCTGCAAAAGAAACTGTCTGCGTATACGGCGCCGTGCTGCTCCATCCGGAAGCAGAAAACGATAGCAACGTCTCCCCCACAAAGGCTCCGACCTGTGTCTCCAGGTTTTGGATGTCTTCCATAATCTCACTTCGGAACGCCGTATTGTCCTTATCAATAGCGTTGACTGCTCTATTGGTGGCGTTGAAATCATCAGCCGAAAAAATATCTCCCTCCTGCGTGTAGACAGTGACATCGCGCAGAGATATAGTTCCGTCTTCATTCTGGACCGTCTGATATTTTCGATTTCCCTGATAGATATCATTCTTGTAATTTTCTTTCAGACTCACAGTTTCACCTCCCTATTTCCCAGCGCCCGGGTGCCAACCTTAAAATCAAAATGCTGCATCCCCGGAGAAGACCGTTCTACCAGTACGCCAATGTCATGGATAATCTGTTCGATAAAGTTTGCCTGGTAGATAGATGTATATGTGATACGCTCCGGCGTCTGCGGCGTACTAGGCGGCGTGTAATAGGCTGCCCGGATTGCCGCTATGTTCTTCCGCAAGCGTTCCATCTCGCTGTCAGTTCGACGGTCCTCCGGATGCCAGTTAACCTTGTTATGGGTCACATTCCGATACCCGTATTGATTTAAGACATGGGATACCCACTTGATAGCAAGTTCAATCCGGTTTAAGTCCTGATAATCAATATAGGCCTTCGCAGTCAGCTCCTGGACATCCTGCACCGTCCGATCATATATAAGGTTGTCTATATACTCACTCATGTATGGTTACCTCCGCGCGAATTTCCCGCAGGCTGAATTGATAGTCAATGCTTTCCAGCGTCCCGGTTCTTCGGCCATCATAGCCGGTATCAACGCCTACCACCTGGCCAAGCACCTTATCCGTCAACAGCACATCACCGACCACATTTTCCGCCCTTTGATAGTAGTCGTATACCCGGTCTAATATCTCTTGGGCGTTCCCGGAGTGTACCAGCGTTGCCTCTGGCACTTCCTTGATATTTTTGTTAAAGGCAATGTTTGGGTTCTCCCGCAGCACCGACGCCGTCATATGGTTGTACTTCTTCCCGGTCAGCACTACCACTGCACCGGTTCCGGCCACAATGGCATAGTTAGCATTGCTCTCTATGATTTCCCCGCCGGTAATAGACAGGCTGTGGTGTGGATCAGAAAAGATAATCTCTGCCCTGCCAGATAAAACATCGTTATACAGTTCCTCCACCTCCTGCGTCGGCTGCCAGGAGTGAACGGTCAGCCGCACACCAGTAACCACATCGTTATGCTCCAACGTCAGACCGTCAAAGGTATCGGCAGTGGAAAACTCCCCACTTACCGCTGTCTGCTGTGGATAGATTAAGACTCCATCATAGTTTGATGTATCGACCACGGCGCCAGCCGCAAAAGCCAGCTGCACAAGCGCATTGTGTTTGGTCGTGTAAGGGATGTACCCGTGAAGGGGAATAGCCACCAGAGAGTCGTCCAAAAGATAGTTGAAATCCTCGCCGGCGAACAGCTCCTCCAGCACGGCTCCCAGCTGCTGTCCAGTGTAAATTCCACCGTGGTACTCGCTGCCATCCAGGACTCCGAGGGCGTCGTGAGTGTCCATGTAGTAATCCGTCTTGTTTTTTCTAGCCCCGTTTTTCAAGTAAAAGCTCCCCAGCCGGCGTCCATTGAAGAACAGGTTCAGCTTCTGCTTCTTCTGGAAATCAAACGGGATGTTAGAACGTGTCCGGGCCGTGAATGTCATGGTGTTGGTGCTGACATTTTCAGAAATGGCGTTGATTTCCTGTTGGCAGGAAATTTCGCTTATTTCATCCCCGAAAAACTCCCTGTAGATTCCGTAATCGATTCGGGTCACAAATACCGGCCGGCGTGGCCTGGATGTCTCAAGGAAGGCGATTACAATCTTGTCATAAGACTGTACATAGTTGCTACAAAAATACCGTTCCGAATCCGGCGCGAACTCCATGGACGACAACAGTTTTCCGTCTGCATACCATTGCACATTAATTTTTGTACAATAATCACCTGACATCAAATTGAATGTAATTAAGATACCAACCGAAGTAAATTTCTGGCTGAATAGGACGGTCAGCTCCGGGTTACTTACCTTCCGCTCCGACGTTTTGGCCGGAAAAAAGAATGGTGCTGGCCGAAGCCCGGGCCGTGGATGCAGACCGACTGTGGTGTACGTGTGCGAAAACTGCCGGTCTTCCCCTGACAATTCGTCGCTGATATATCCATAGTCGGACGCATTATCCGGGAAGTTGACATATTCCCCGTTCAGCAGGGCGAACCGTGGTGCGCAAATGGAATATCCCGGATAGGTCAGGTCATCCCGTTTTAAGTCCGGGAACTCCTGGCGGACAGTCGTTGCCCGGGGGTATAATTTCGTTCCCGGGTACAGCCCCTTCCTGGGCCGCAGGCCAATGTCAATCACCTGCGGCTGACTGTGTTCCTTGGCATACGGGGCTACGTCGTCATATACAATTTTAGGCCCTTCGCTATTCTCGATGACGTCTGATAATATGGTTTGCTTTAGAAACATCTTACGGCCTCCTTTGCGGCTCCATTGCCACGAAGTACACGGACAGGCCACTCCACAAGTTTTTCCCACTGATGCGTTTCAAGCTGTCCTTCCCCTGCGTTACGTAGGCCTTAAACTCCAGTGTTTCCTGACCATATGGGAAAATCATTCGGTGGGACTCAACCGGGGCGGAGATAATATTGTAAAACGTGTCATAGTCCGCCCGGTGTTCCGGCTCCGGTTCGACTTCCAGCGTGTAGTTGTAAAACGTTCCTGCAACATCCCTATGCATACTAAAGTCCTGCGTGCGGCCGGAGTTTTCCGTGTCAGTGACCGAGAACCCGCGCTCTAGTTTAATGACGTTAACGCGAAGTTCAACGCCATCAATTGAAAATATGCTTTCTCTCATGCTTATCCCTCCGTTACCAGTCGAACACCGACACGCTGCTTCTGCTCGTTGTTTAGCTTATATACCACCCGGCCAAGACGCTGGCGGTCAAGATACATGTTTACTTCTATCTGCCGATTTCCTCCGTTTCCGTCCATGTACTTGGCCATTACGTTGTCCAATGCCTGTTCGATCGTTGATAGCGGCGACACAACCTCTGTCTCGCGATTGTTGTCTCCCAGGATGGCCGCAAATTCACCGGCGCGTGGTGGTACCACAGTACCGGTGGCAAGGCGAGGAATTCGGTAACCACTTACATCCCCTACGGACCGCAAATTATAATTGCTATACCCGGAGCCAGAAGAAGAACGCTTTTTCGCGGAAGATGCAATTCCAGCGATCGAAATTCCAGCGATCGCAGCAATCGCAACACCTACGCCAAATGCCAACATATCTTTTGTAATCAATCCAATTTCCGCTACGATGAGTCCAATTGCTCCCGCAATGGCAATGATTTTTGTTGCCAGTTTTTCATCCGGCGTCATTTTTTCCCACGCGCTTGCCACATACGCTGCAAGGCCAATCACAGAACCCAAAAGCAAGGTAAGCGGATCCAATTTTCCGATTAACCCTCCAAGAGTACCAATTAATCCCGGAAGCACTGCCAGCATATTAGCCACCCCGCCGACAAATCTTTCAAATGCAAATGCCGCAAAGAACCCCAATATTACCAGTGTCATATCCTCAACTAACCCTTGGTTGTTTTGTATCCAATCGGAAAATTTATAGAGCCATTCGATTATTTTTTCAATCGCCTTGATAAATACCTCTCCCGTCCATTTTCCAAACGGCTGTAAAAATTCCTCCCACAGCCATATTGCCAATGGTTTCAACGCTTCTAACACTGCGTCAAATGCGTCCAGTGCTGCCGCTATCAAATCAAATGCTGCCGGAAGACCATTTTCCAGCCCCCACTTAGCAAGCGGAAGAAGAACGTCCTTCAATAGCCATAACAGAATATCCCCTATCTTACTAATAATCGGCCTGCTTGAAACCAGAATCCCATCAAAAGATTTCAGCAGCGGTGAAAAATCCAGCGTAGCTGACCATATCTTAATCTCCCCGGTAGCATCCCGGAAGAACCCGGTCACCTCCAGGAGAAGGTCGCCCAGGTGACGCATAATAAGAAGCCCTGTATCTCCGCTCGTCCATGCCTGGTCAAGCCCATCTGCAAGGTTCCCGACTGTGAATAGCAAGTTGGAAACCGAAATAAGGAGATCGTCTGTAACTGCTTTGCCGTACCCTTCCTTATCCCAGACCGTCATAAAGGTTTTTCCAACATCGCCGCCCAGATTTTTCAGCCGGCTAAGCGCAAACTCGGCGGATGCAATTACCGTCGAGCCGTTTTCCTCCCATGATTTCCGCATCGGATCGAACAGTCCAGAGAGGATGCCTTTAACCGTGTCTGCAAAATTCTTGATGTCCGCTTCAACCTCAACTGTTTCAAACATCTGGTCCGGTGTCGGAGGTTTGTAAGCATCTGTATCTACTTTTCCGCCCTGCGCCTGAATTAAATCATCAAAAGCAAAAGCAAGCTTTTTTGTTGCCTTTTCTTTCTCTTTCAGTTCGTCGTTCGTCTCTTTTAGCGACGCAGCATAGTCCTCCTCGACGTCAACGGCCTTAACAAAAGTGGACTTTCCGGTCAACGCTGCGATGAACTGGCCAGCATAGGTAGCACCGGTAGAAAGCAGGTCAATCATCTGCTTTAACGCCGGCGCCGCCGTCTGCAGAAGCGGAGAGAAGGCCGTTGCAAAGCTGTTATTCAAACGTGTATTAGCCGACATCAAAAGGGATATGCTTTTGTTCGTTTCGTTCGAATACCTGGCCAGATTTTGAAAGCCCTCCTGTGCCGACTTGATGGCGGCTCGTAGTGACATTCGGATAAGCATCAGTTTGAACATATTGGACAGCTTCAGGACGCTCTTTGTCAGCGGGATCGCTTCTTTCCTCATCCGCTTCATGGAACCGCTCATCTTACTGGCGGACTTACCGGCCTTCTTTTGTGTATTGTCCACCCCAATCAGGGATTTTTTATAAGCCTCAGCTGCCTTTTTTGCCAATGTAAGGCCCTTGTATGCCTTGTCATACTCTGGGTCTCCCAGGCCAAGGCCTTTCTGCTCCGCATAATACAGCGCGTCTTGATAACGGTCTATCTCATCCTGTAACGTCCTTGCCTGCGCTCTTGCACCGTCCATCGACGCGCCGGCACGTTGGAAAATTGCCACAATGTTATCCGGAAAGTGCTTAAAGGACTCCACGGCGATAAGCAAAGAGTCTTTCAGCCCTACAACAGAATTTTCCTCTTTCTGGGTTTCGGCCGTTACGGTAGCCGATGCCTGCCTTGCCGATTCCTCCAGTTCCCGATTTTTCGCAATCATAGCATCGACATCTTGTCCGTAAATATTGTACCGCTTCCCATCATCCGGAATGGTAGACGCAGAGGCATTGTTGTTTGTAATCGTTCCTGTAAAAGTCGCGGCTTTCTCCTTCTGAAGTCGCTCCATCTCTTCCCTTGCTTTTCTGGCCGACTCTGCAACTTCATCCACCTGTCGGGCCGTCGCCGCTGCGGCAGAACCGGAAGACGAAAAGGCCTTATCCATTTTTGTTGACAGGTTATCAATCGCCGCCGTAAGCTTTTCCGCTGCCTTTAAAAGGCTGCCTGTGCCTTCTTCGAATCCGTCGGTATTTATCTTCGTGTCAAACTTTAAACTTCCGTCAGTTCCGCCAGCTGCCATACTATCACCTCTCCTCCGGGCATAAAATAAGACGCCTGTTCAGCGCCTTAACCCAATAACTTATTCCAATAATCAATTTCTTCCTGTTCCTCGGCTGTGTATTTCTTCTTCAAATCACACAGGGCCTTGTTATTGCGGTAAAATTCCTGCTCCCACTTCTCTAGCTTCTTTCCCTTGGCTCTTTTCTGTCGAATGCCAAGGACCATAGAAAAAGTCCCGTCGTCAATCTCCATAAAATAGCCCATGAACGTCCACCAGTGCATGTACTCCACAGCCCTGACCTCCCGGCCGGCCACCTTGTTGACCGCAGGGAATACCAGGCTCTCGTCCTGCTCCCAGTCCATTACTTTGACCGGAGGCCGCTTATCATCCTCCTGCTGTCCGCAATCCAGAAACCACAGCCCCTGCTTAATTGCTTCTTCCGTTGCTTCCATCGGTATGCTGTCCAGGTCTTCATATAGAATCATCAGCATTACATCATATTTCTCAGCCGGCTGCAGCTCCGGGTCAGCGAATGCCTGCATGACGACCAGCATATCCCGGAAATCTGTCCGGATTTTTCGCTCTTCACCGGCCACCTCCAAGGTCGTCGGAAGCCAGCCAATCATTTTCTATACCCCTTCGTGTACTTCTCAACCCGGGCTTGGCTGGCGGCACTGGCAGCCAAGAATTCTTCTGTCTCTTCTTCTATGATTGGCATTGCAGACAATAGGAAAGCTTCGAAAAGAAACAACTTCTCTTTTCCGACAATGCACACGGGCGATTGTCCAGCGAAAATTGTGTCATAGACATCGGCATTGAACACATAGTTCAACTCGCGGCGAAGCATATCTTCAAAGCTTCTCAGTTCGGCGGATGTTTCTTCGTCCTCTTCTACCAGTGTTCCATCCGGATTAAGTGCGATTGTCTTTAAGCTCCCTTCCCATTCCTGAATGCGTTTCTGTGCCTCCTCAGCACGCACTCGCATGTTCGGGTCACCAGGGTTAAACCGGATTACCCGGTTTTCGTCCCCATTGATACAAAATGACTTAAATCCATCATCAAAATTAATACTGCGCATACATTGCCTCCTTATGCTCCGACCCCAGAATCGGCTGTAAATGTCTTTGTAGCAAGTACAAACTTGCCACTAACCCTGTTTCCAGTGTGGTGCACATTAAATGGAATCTGATACCCCGTCGTATCTCCGCCATAGCTGGACACTTCGATGATGGCATCCTCCTTGTAGGCCACATAGGTACCTTCCGCTGATTCAACTGGTTCCCAAAGATGCACCTCCACCACACTGGTCTTAAGTTCATCCAGCGTTTGACGTTTGTCTACAATGGCCTGCAGCCGTACAAACAATGGGTCTCCGACTTCTGCGTAATATGGATCCGTGGAAGCCTGTGGCTGATAGCTGTCAAGGGTAACCGATGTCTCACCCAAAATATTATTTTTGGTCTCCACGTTTGCATTCATTTCTACCGTGTATTCTTCCAGATCTTTCCCAAGTCGGGAATATTCGGCTTTACTAGCCGATGGAAGCGCAGAATCAATATAATGTGCCATAAATTTTCGTTTGATTTTACCCGTTACATCTGGCATTTATAATTCCTCACTTTCTATTTTGTATTGGGCGTATATTTGTATCTGATACATAACGCCCTGCTCTATGGTTCCTCCCATCAGTCCCATGCTCATGGCATTGGCCGTGGTCGCTTTCATAAATTTCCCCAGAAACTCCCGATTCTCCACCGTGCCGGATATGCCTTCCTCTTCCGGCAGTCGTTCTAGCCAGTAAGCCAGCTCCAGGAGAAAATTACTGTTGGCCAACCGGTTATAATCGGTAAAGGACTGGCCGACGGCGTACATCACGAAGTTGTGCTGCCGTGTCTGGTTCCCCAGCAAGTCCTCCTTGACCAGGCTGTCTCCGGTACTGGACAGGCCATAATTGACGGGGGAAGGGTCCGTGAAGTCGATGTGAATGTCATCGCCAGCCAGAAACTCTGATATTTTCGGATATTCCGTCAGTTTCTGCCTCATAAAATCTATGATTGTCAATTACTTCCCTCCTCTGTCTATCAATGCCTGCGCCGCTTGGATGATATCTTCCCTATGGTCGGCTTTCATGCGGTCGAAGAATTTCTTGCCTCGCATCGGCGCGCCTCCATAAGTCAGCTCTCGCTCCGTCGGTATTTTAATTTCATTCTTCTTTGCCCAGGAGCTGCCTGTCGTCGGAGACACGTACAATATACCTTCGTGCAAATAATGGGCATATGGTCCCGGAATGTCTATCTGTCCGGAGCCAATGACGGTGGACAGTACCATCATGTGTTCCAGTTCCCCCGCCTGCCGTCTGGGCATATATGGCCCCATATACCGCATAGTCTCGCTGTCTATCACCTTCTGCACTGGTCCGCCTGGCTGGATTCCGTGGTTTTTCAGGATAAAGTTTGTTGATTTAAGCTCCAGACTTCCGTTAAACATCTCGCCGCCTCCTTACTTACAGGACAGCTCATAATGCTGCATCGACTCGCTGCCATACAACCGCTCATCCACCGTAGTTACCGTTAGCAGCTCATGCGCTGCTTTTAAGGCCGCCAGTGACTTTGACATGGCCTCCTGGCTGTTACAGTCAATCTCGTCTGTAACAATTCCCTTGATAACAAGGTCTTTTCCCCTCGTGAAATTAACCGGCTCAGACAGGCTTTCCAGAGGGATAACCAGAAGTACGGAGCAGGCATTTCGCTGTCCGGTCTTCAGGAAAGTGGCTTGTTCCACGTCCTCCCAGTACACTTCCCCGACCGGAAACCTGGTGTACTTCTCGGCCTTGCCTTCCTTGCTGTACAGGTACAGCGTACAGTCTGCATTCGTATACATTTCACACCCCCTGATAGCACAGACCGGTATCAGCCAGCCACTTCATGATGATCTCCCGCTGTTCCCGGTCGGAAGCTGCAGCTGATTCCTGGGCGGATCCGAAGCTGACAGAGTAGGTTCCAATCCTCTCGGCAGTCTTCCCACCAGAATCTTTCTGCTGTTTCTCCCGCCGGCATTCCGCCTCGGCCAGTTCGCAACAGCACATCTGCACCTCTTCCGAAACCTCTGACACATCTTTCAGGCGGTTGAATGTGTATTGGTCAATCAGCTGGCTGGCCTGACGGGAGTAAAATGGGAAGCCGGTGCTGATGACAGGCTTTCGCCCCAGGAGATAGCTTTCTCTGTAAAATGTTTCATTGGCATAAGTCATCAGCACACCTTCCTTTCTACTGCTTAATCAGTGTAACCGTCTTTTCCACTGGTGCTGCTTCCACAGTTACAGTCTCAGTGATTGTGCCATATCCAGTCTTCTTAATCTTCGCTGGATATGTTCCCGCGCGAAGGTTAAATTCTGCCACACCTGATGTATTAGTTTTAATTCTAGATCCATTTACGTCTACAATCGCGCCTGCAATTGCTGTAGATGATTCATCTTTGTCTTTTACTGTAAATGTAACTTTCTGGGTTGTTACCGCTGTAGACGGTTCCAGGTAAGCAAACGGGCAGCCTACACGGTCTTCGTCCATCCTGGTTGCCGGGTTTGGAAGCGCCCATCCCATACGGAATACGATACGCAGTGCAACCATATCCTGCTGTGCCAGGTTATAGACGATTTCTTTCGTAGTCGGGTCCTGAATGACACCCTGGTCCAGAATCTTTACCGTCACATCCTGACGGATGGAATATACCGCCTGCTTGAAGTCACCAACAATCAGCTGGGCGATAGTATTGTCATAAGCACCATTCTGAGGGAAGTACATCGGTGCCCCATCCAACGCATAGTTTGTTGAACCCTGCATATCGGATTTAAAAATCAGGCTGCCGTCCGTTGCGCGGATCCCCCTCAGCTTGGCCCTCATACTCATGGCAGCCAAAGCTCCGGTTGCCATAAAGCCGTCCTCCTCGACTTTGGAAATAACGCCTCCTTCGCCCAGGAGCAGATTGTAATAATCTGGATTGGATCCGACTGCCACATTATTTCCCGCCTGTCTGGCCAGTGTGATGATATCGTTCTGCCAGTTACGCGGACGGTTCACACCAAAGATTATGGCGCTATCCACGCGCTGTCCAATTGCCTCGTTGACTCTTGGAGTAATCTCCCCGAAAATGTCGAACTCCGCATCGTCCAGCACGGCCTCCGGAATCGGCACAATAACTGCCAGCTCGGCGGCTTCGATGAATACGTTGTCCCATGCCTGGCGGCTGGTCTGCTTCATTCCTGTATCCCCATCCACCCAATAAGCCGTTGGCAGGAAGTCAAGAACCCTCATGCGGGTCTGGTTGCTGGTCATATTCGGCAGCTTACGCGCCATGCTCATGAATGTGGACTGCTTCGGTGCGTCCTGAAAAATAGTTGAAATAACCTGTTCGCGGATAATGGCCTCCGCGTCGGCTCTGCTTGTAATATATACTGCCATATATTGTTTACCTCCTTATTCTCTGCCCAAGATACTTCTCAGGGCATTGTTTGCTTGTGTCCTTGTATCGTCTGTTTTTTCTCCGCCAGGCCCCGGAGTGGGTGCAACCACTCTCGGAATTGTGACATCCTGAAAAAGGTACCCGTTGTCCTTTTTTACAGCCTCTAAGGCTGCTTTGATATCACTCTCCTGGTTCTTGCTGGATTTCAGTTTTTCCACATCCAGGAAAGGCATAACAGCTTTGATATCCCTAGGCTTAAATCCTTCCGCCGTGGATTTAAGCAAGTCATTAAAGTCTCGGTCTTCCAACTGCTTTTTATACTCTGCCTCTTTAGTTGCAAGGTCGTTTGTAAGTGTTGTCACTTTCGTTTGCAGCTCTGAGATATTTACGCCCTCAAAGCTTTTCAGCGTTGACTGTGCCGTCTCCAGCTGCCCCTTGTAAGTATCCCGCTCCTGTTTGATGGCCTCGATGTCATTGCCATTCTCGGCCATAATGCTGTCTACCTGTTCTTTTGTCAGTCCCATGTCCTCTAAAAATTTACGTTTCATATGGCTCCTTTCTCACTACGCTTTTTACGGGGTCGCATCCCCTGTGGTGGTAGTTTTACGCCGTGCCGGGCAAATTTTAAGCATAAAAGTAGCACCCAGATTATCCGCGTGCATCTTCTACCTCACTTATTTCATTGATGGCTATAATATCTTTTTTTCTTACAGCTGCTCTCAATCCATTTTCCATGACAAATTCAATATAACAATCACCGTCTAAAAAATTATCCTGCAGCAAACGGAGCATGGCATTAAATGTAAATTGTCTCGTGGTGTAGCAAAATTGTTGAGTGTTAATCTCTATCATGTCTTTCTCCGTTGCGATATCGCAATAAAATACCACCGGCTGCTATCAGCTGGTGGTACCTAACAAAAATCACAGTTTTGCAATGTCAACATTACCTTTTCCACCTCCCAATATATTTGTTGACAAGCATTTCGACCCTAAACGGTACTCTTTGCGCTGGCTGCTTTGGGAAGCATCAACCGTTCCCTCTGTTGCCGCAGGCCCATCTCCTTTGAGAAGTCCGTATAGGTCTTGTTAGTCAGCCCCAGCCGACACTTGGCCGCCGTGATGTCGTCCTTATCGGCCTCTCCCTTTTTAAGCAGCGCGACATCCTGCTTTTGCTTCCGAATGGTTCGTTCCAGCCTCCGCTGATACTGCAGGGCTCCGTAGGTATCATATTCCCGGCCCCGGAAGGTTTTCTTTTCGTTCTCCTTCCGGTTCTGCTCTGCCAACCATTCATCCGTATGTTTTCGTTTACTAATGCCAGGCAGGAAGGGAAACTTGATGTGGTAGCAGTTAATCCCTGCAAATCCAAGCATCTCACCCTCTCCGCAGACACTTTTCATTTCGGCGGTGCTGTATACCTTGCCCTGCCAGCTCTGGTGGTTGCGATACCCGGTTCCAGTGTTCCTGGCGCCCATGTGCCAGTCCACCTCCCAGTGGTCCGTCCCCAGCTCCTCGGCATTCTTCTCGTTGACTTTATCCGTCATCTGCGCTACACCGGTCATCACCGCCCGGCGGGCAGCCACCTCAATCCGGTCAGACTTGCCAGACGCATAGTCCACCGTACGGATGCCGCTGGCCGTCATCTCATCGATGACTTCACCGATGGCCTGGCTGTATGTCTTAGCGCCTGTGGTGATTCCCAGCATGGCCTTATCCAGGCTGCGTTCCAGATATTCGGAAAGCGGGGTGAATACGCGCTGATTCCCAATCATCACATTAAACCCAGTAGTCTGTGTAATGTTTTCCAATGTCCGCAAACTGCCTTTAGTCTGCCGGCGCGCTGCATCCACAACTTGCTGTAACCATTGATTGTCTTCATAGGGCTGATAATCAACGCCTGCGGCTTCATATATCTCCCGGTTCCGAATATAATCAGACAGGACGGCCTGCTTGTAAATTTCGTCAATTTTAAAGTCTGCTTCTTTGACGGCTTCTCCTATCAGCTGCTTGATTCGGGACTTACTTTCCCCGATGGCCACCAGCCGGTTCAACATCCAGTCAATGACCGGGGTGAGCTGCCCCACCTCTTTGATGCGCTGTATTACCTCATTCATGATTGACAGTTCAAGCGCCGTCATAGTACGCTCCAACGGCTTCGGTAACTTCTCCAGTTCTTCAGGCGTCATTTACATCACTCCTCCGTCAGTGCCGGTTCCGGCAGGTTCTTGGCCGCCTCTTCCAGCGTTTCCCCATACCACTTAGCGCGGTACTCATCCAGCCTCATGACTCCCATCGCCACGTCATTACGATCCTGATTTCGGTCTTCTTCGGTATCTACTATGACGCTGTCATCCCAGTCAAAAGACACCTCGTAGTTTCCACCGGCTGGAACTAATCCATAAAGTTCCGCCCAAAAGCGCATCGCATACACCAGATCCTCTAACGCATCTTGCAATGCCATCTGCGTGTCTGATACCATCACGTAGGATCGCTGCTTGCTGGTCTTGATTTCCGTGGCTGTCTTGTCCACGCTTTGTGGGTCGGACAACGTTCCATATGCCAAACAGCAGTTAAATTCCACTAGTTTCAGCTGATTATTAAAGCCATTGAACAGTGCGGTGTCTCGGATATCCGGAGAAAAGGTATCAATGAACGGTTTATCAGCAGCACCCGTGTTATACTCCAAATTTCGGTATAGACGTTCATTACCTCCGGGGTATTCGAATTTATCGCGATCCCGGTTGTACTTAAGCAGCGACGTCGCGATGTGTACCGCAAGCTGTGTGCCTTCGTATTCCCAGCAGATGTTCGAATATCGTTTGTCTGCCTCATTAATCAGGCCAATCGCCCGAGAATACACCGATACACCAAGCGGACTGTCGGAATCGTCAGCATTCGCAAGCGGTACCTTAAAATATCCAAACAGCAGACGGTCCGCCCCTTCCAATGTGACCTCCGGTGCCAGTTCTGACCATCGGTCAATGCTGTTGACTGACACTTCGCTACCAAGGCTGTAGTCGTTGGTAGCCACGAATGCCCGGTTTATAATCCGGATTCTCCCGGCCTGCATGGAGTGAATCTCTAATCGGGTATATATCTTCTTTCCTTTCCGAAACTGTTCCGTAAATACGCACTGTGTAATCCGGCTGGAACTATCGAATGAGATAGGGAAGAAGCAATCGGCCTGAACGAACTGCACTTCGATACCGTGTTGGGTGATATACGGCTTCATGACCAGGCCGCCCTTGGCACATCCATATTCAACATACCGCCGTATACTTTTCAGGACTTTTCGCTTATATTGTTCATCCAGATACCCGGAGTCATTCCCACCTGTGATTTCTGATTTCATTTCTAGTGTCACCAGTCGGGCCAGCTCCGACGCGATAGCCGGTGCCAGGTTTGCACTGAACACATCCTTGTTGTTCACCCAGGGGGACCGGTTCTCATACATCCGGGTCCACAGCTCTATCTGGTTCGCCATCCGGGATGTCAGGCACACATCCACCTGCGTGTCTGCATCCTTATTCAGGACATTCGTGATTAAGTCCAGCATCTTTGTGAATCTCATCGTCCCATCACCTCCTATCCATACTTTATGAGCCTGCTAATCTGCCGTTCAAACGTATACTCAAAGCTGTCCAGGCTGTCAATATCGCTTGTACCATCATCTAACCGGACATTCTTCGTCAATTCCTTTGGGTCCCACACTGCAGTACTCAATGCATCCACAAGGCTCTGGCACTCGCCCTGGACATAATAAAAACGCCCCTGGGCCATCAGGATGGCGGTAGCGTTAATCCTGTCATTGATTTCAGTTTTCAGGGCATTCTCTACACGGACCCACCCAAGTCCATGTTTACGCAGGCTGCTCCGGATGCCAGCTATCAGCGTCTGCTCTGCGCTGTCTGCATACACTGTTGTGATGTACCCGTGCCTGCTGATTATCTTCTGGCAGAAGTTACAGAACATTGTCCCCAGCATTTCGGGGTCAATCTCTATCTGGTTCCCCTTCTCATCCTTGCAACCAATCCATTCTGATGCCAGTGCAACCACGTTATGGTATCCCCTGGTGATGGCCGTGGCCGTGAAGGCATGGCCGGAACCACTGCCGCCGAAGTCAATGCCAAGGATAATCTCCATGATGTCTTTGGGCTTATCTGTCAGGCGGAACGCGTACTGCCTGGTACTTGTGTCGTCAGCAAACCGGCGGTAGATGAGGCCATTGGCCACCACGCGCATTCCCTTGATGTCCCGGAGGTACCAGATACTGTTTTTATCATACCGGCTTTCGACCTCCCGCAGACGCTCCGGGGTGATGTTGATGTTGTCGTAGATGGTACAGTGCATGTAGTTGTATCCACCCGGGAAGTCCCCTGCATCCGCCTGTCGCTGATACTTGTCTATATACTCCGCATAGATGGGCGCCCTTGGGTTATCAGGGTTCAGGTCCCAGAACACCTTCAGGCGCCGGGCAGCCAGCTGACGGTTGAATGCCTCCTTGATGGTGTTATCGTGATGCAGGTTAATCTCAGTTGCAATCCACATACCGTAGGAGTTTCCACGAATCTTCTTGTAGCTATCTTCCTTGGCGGCTCCCGCAAAGATTACTATCTTCTGTTTTCCCCTTGTGTCCGGGCCCTTGATAAACAGCGCCTCATTGTCTTTGTACTTCCCCCAGTGGCATTGCCCCCGGAATATCCACTCAAGCCCAAAGCCATTGGCATCACCAATGTTAAGCTTCGCATTGGCCATAGTGGAACCGGTAGCCAGGTGAATCCGGTCCGGTGTGGTTTTCAACTCATGGGCGAAGGCAAACACGTTATCCACTGTCTTGCCGGCACGGACCGCACCCTCCGCCACGTTATACATGCAGGCCTCGCACCTACGTATATAATCCTTGTGCTTCTCGGAAAAGTTGAATGGGATGGTCTTTTTCCTGACAAAACTATTTACTGCCGCCATAGATATCCCCCTCTATCCCCTCCATGTCCTCCAGCTCCTGGTTGTTCCCAGTTAACTTATCCGTCTGGGCCCGGAGCTGTGCAATTCTTGCTTTTTGCTCCTCGCCGGCCAGTTCCCAGTTCTTGTGCAGGAGCTCGTCATATTGCTTGATGAGCCCTTCCAGCGTCTTCTGGGCTCTGGCCTGCGCCTGCAGGAAATTGCCATGCTTATCCCAGGCCTGCTGTACTTCCCGGCGCTCCTCTGTGACCGTCTCCCCATTCTTATGGCCTATCTTAGTGATGGTCACGTCCTTCTGGTCCCTCACATACATGATGGACTGTGCCCGGATGATGGCGGCATAGGCTATCTGTACCTGGTCCCAGAGAATGTCCAGCGGGTCCGTGGGCATCTCCTGGATGATGGAAACGGTCTCCTCCGGAAGATATTTCGAAAAGAAACCGTATTTTTCTGCGTTCTTATTTAGGTCAGGGGCGCCACCTTCATTCCCAACAGCGTTCTGGTTACCGGGCTGGCCTCCCTTCTTTCTTTGCGAACGTTCGCTTTTCTTATCCGAACGTTCGTTGTCCCATTTGTGTGTACACTTCCAGCGGCGGACCGTCCCCTCTGGCAAATTTAGTTGACTTGCAATCTCAACTAATTTCCTGCCTTCCAGGTACATGGCCTTCGCCTGCTCAATTCGTGGATCTGGCGCTCGGGCCATGTTTCTCACCTCATTTCGTGTTGTTTTGGGTATAGAAAAAGAGCCACGGGTGGGTGGCTCCTGGTTCTAGCTATAATATATCTACTTTAATGTTCTATCTATCACTATAAATATCCTTTTTAACACCATAAACAAATTCATTATAAGCATATTTGAAAACCAATATATCAAAATGCTTTGCAGAAATGAAAATTTTGCAGTAAATACTGCTACAAAACACAATATGAGTAGTATTATAGAAAGTAATATCTCAAACATGACCGCATAATAAACCGTCTGCAATATTCTCCCTATTACGCTCATTTCAGAAGAGCTTTTATTTCCTTTATTCTCTTTCCATCTTGCTTTAATATCTATCACTATCGCTAATAAAGTAAAGAACATTGAAGTTAAAACAGAAATTATTAATGTAAGAATATTTATAGTGTCTTCATCTACTATTCTAATCTTTGCAAAAGCTCCCGCAAAAAAAACAGGCACAATAAAGGCTATTACAAATTGAGGTTTATTAAATTTATTATCCTTTTCATTTCTAAATGCATCTACATGGTTAACAATAATATTAGTTATATTAAAGTAATTCGATTTAAAAATTACTTTTGAGATAAAAAGCACTAGAAAACATAGTAAAATCCAAATAGTGGGATCACTCACCCCCCTCAATAATAGTTTCATTTGCTTTCACCTCTTTATTCGAATTATTTTCCTTCACCATCATTTTATATTCCATGTTTTCTTGAAGCGTTATAAGTCCCATATCAGAAAGATATTCCCGTGAATACTCTTCAAACAATACAATGATTGATTCTTTTTCTGGATTCCCGCCTATCTTTGATACAATTTCTGTAATATCTTTCACGACAACGGTTTTGTCAATATTCTTCATACTAACAGTTCTATTTTTCCCAGCTATACTAAAAACAAATTTCAAATCATCATAGTCAAAATCTGGAAATTCTATTATTTTATCATATGCCCTTTTCCCTTGCATGCATTCATGAATTTTATACTCATTTCTGCTCAGAAATCCTACAGGATTCATAATTGTCAGTATTTGCTTTGCTCTCTTAACACCCCGGTTCATTCCTACACGATCTGCGATGTCATCTGGAATAGCATATTGAATCATATTTATTTTAGCCAGTTTCCCCTCTCGCATATATGCTTTTATAAACTCCTTTGGATATAAAGCACCTAAACTTAGTGTTAAACCTATATCTTGCTTTTTTAAAAACGCCTTGAAGTGTTCTTCGAAAATAGTCTTAACTCCGTTTCCTCCGATATTCTGAAAAATAGCTATGGCAGTTGTTACTCCGTCATCTTTCTCACAATCAGCAACCGAAATACAAAAGCTGAACGGAAGAACTGGAGCCTCCTTCGATGTAATCTTGTGCGTTACTTTTCCTGTTTCCTTGTCCACAAGTTCACCCTCCGAGCCATAACTGCCCGATTTAATTCTACCATAAAGTAGAGTATAAAGCTTATTGCTATTTTGGTCAATTATTGTACGTATATCCCAATCTGAAAATGCAAATATATTTTCGTTGCCTTCTTCATCAACATAATTTTCCATATTGTTTTCGATAAACTCTTTTGCAAAATCAAACAGACTTTTTCCATCCTTCAAATTATGTAACTCAGCATCTTCTCCACGGAATCTTAAAACCCTCAGTGAATAAATAGACAAACCAATAGACGGCATTGTGCTTCTCTCCCATCGACATTTTTTTACATTATACCACATCCTTTCTGGAAATTCTTCCCATATTATTGACGCCTATTTTGTATAATCAGTATAGAACATATGTTCTAATTGTTCAAATACCAAAAAGGAATAGAAAAGGCACTCAGCCATAAGCCAAGTGCCTAATCCGTATCTGGAAATGTCTTTGGGAGATAAAACCAGATACAAAGCGGTGCATCCGGAATCGAACCAGAACCCAGGGCGAGACCCTGTCCACCTGCCATTGGTGGGATGCTCCACATGTGCCGGCCACTCGCGTGCCCTGCGGCATTGCCCATTAATATGGCCTGGCTTATGAGGGGTTACGCGATACCGGCGAGTCGACCACCAGGCTGTTACACACTGGCGGCCGAAAAGGGGAGTGGCCTCCGGCATTTAGCCTTTTGGCCTAATTGTATCTTATCACGAACTTTCCGAATAATCCGAACTATTTTAGGTGATATCCATTTCCTTTAGATATTTATCTCGAATCATCAGTCTCGGATAATCTGGACTCTTACTGTATCCTGTCTTAGCTGCTATCCTGTCCCAAGTCATCCCATCCTGATAGAACATCCGGAATACGCATCTTGTCTGCCCGTCCTCTATGGCCTCAATCCATTTTTCGACCGCCTTGACCTTGGCCTTTTTCCCATCCAATACCTTCTCGCGATGCCCTCGCAGCTTCCAGTCAAATCCCACAACGCTCTGGGGTATCGCCTCTCCGGTCCGGTAATCAAAGATTGTGCTGTTGTCGAAACCGTTATCTCCTTGAAGCATCTCGACCAGCTCCAGCTCCAGGAGAGGAATCTCCCGCTTTAGGCGCCGGTAATCATCCAGCAGCTTCCTGGTTATCTTAATCTCCACTGGCACCTCCTCCCTTAATCAATATATTTCCGGCCGCTCCGCCGCATCACAAGGATCTGCACGTATGTAATGGATGTCCCACAGTCCAGCGTCACAACATATGGATACTTCGCTGTTACCCGGCCACGCATCAT
>ERZ1036416.247-NODE-247-length-20186-cov-4.697134_pt1 | contig 20186 bp, 17 predicted proteins | sample MGYA00514219_ERZ1036416 | MGnify/ENA primary metagenome ERZ1036416 (study PRJEB33795, sample SAMN09464945) | human gut metagenome | host: Homo sapiens | place: USA: Stanford, California | collected 2016-11 | study: EMG produced TPA metagenomics assembly of the...
GCGTGCTGACCATTACGCTGCGGGCCAACCAGAATGTCACAGGTCTGGCACTGACCACCTTCGGCGTGGGCTTCGGCAACTTTTTCGGCGGCTCCCTTGCAAAGCTGGCAGGCGGCGTGGGACAGATTTCCGTGGCGGTTACAGGCGCGGCCTACAAGACGCCGGTTCCGGGGTTTTCTAAGCTGGGAGTGGTGGGGCAGGTATTGTTTTCCTATGGATTCCTTACCTATCTGGCGGTCCTCCTGGCGATTGTCCTGGCTTTCTTCCTGGGTAAGACCAGGAAAGGGCTGAACCTGAGGGCTGTGGGCGAGAGTCCGGCAACCGCGGATGCAGCTGGCATTAACGTGACTGCGTACAAGTACCTGGCCACCTGTGTGGGCGGTGGTATCAGCGGACTTGGGGGACTGTATTTTGTCATGGAGTATTCCGGCGGGACCTGGACCAATAACGGATTCGGCGACAGGGGCTGGCTGGCCATTGCACTTGTAATCTTCGCACTGTGGAAGCCGGTCAATGCAATCTGGGGCTCCATATTGTTTGGCGGCCTGTATATCCTTTATCTCTATATCCCGGGACTGGACAGGGGGGCCCAGGAGATTTTCAAGGCCCTGCCATATGTTGTGACCATTGTGGTGCTGGTGATTACCAGCTTGAGGAAGAAAAGGGAGTACCAGCCGCCGGAGAGTCTGGGGCTGGCTTATTTCAGGGAGGAGAGATAGGGTAGGTCAGGATGGATGCGGAACGGGGCGGGGATTCCGTCCGCTGGAGGATCAGGATGGCGCTGCGGCCGTATGCTGCAGCGCCATCCGGTCTTTAACCCGGCAGGTGGTGGGCGTCCGCTGGCGCTTCAAAGAGGGGTGGTGGAGTGACGGCGGACGTCCGCTGACGCTTCAAAAAAGAGGCGTGGGATTGTTGGTTTGTGGTAGGTAAAGGATTGGGAGTTTTTGGGATGACTTGACAAGGGGGATTATGCTGTTATGATTAGAAGCGGATGATTCCATAAGGATTTTGGACTATGGCCGGGTATGGGCCGGAGAAAGGGGATATGGGATGAAGTTATTGTTCCGGCAGAGGTTTTTTTCGTGGTTTGACAGTTATGATGTTTTTGATGAGGAAGGCAGGACGGTTTATACGGTCCAGGGGAAATTGGCCTGGGGGCACAGGCTGGAGATATATGATGCCCAGGGAGGGCATCTGGGTACTGTTAAGCAGGAGGTGCTTACTTTTCTGCCAAGGTTCCGGCTGTATGCGGGTGAACAGCTGGTGGGCGAGGTGTGGAAGGAATTTACATTTTTCAGGCCGTCTTTTAAGATGGATGTCAGGGGATGGCATATTGCCGGGGATATCCTGGAATGGGATTATTACATAGAGGATGCCATGGGGAGACGGGTAGCGGGGCTGTCCAAGCAGCTGTTTAAGCTGACTGATACATATGTGCTTGAGATTGGGAACCCGGAAGACGCATTGTATGTGCTTATGGCGGCCCTGGCAATCGATGCTGCAAAATGTTCATCGGATAAATGACAGTGAGGCGGATGATTATGGAAGTGAAAAATGAGATTTACCGTTATATGAAGGAACTGGTTGCAATCCCCAGTATTTCCAACAGCAGGGAGGAACAGGCGGCTGGGGAATACATAAGGGAGGAACTGGGGCGGCAGCCCTACTTTCAGGCGCATCCTGAACTTACGGGAATGTATGGGTTGGAGGGGGATTTCCTTTCCCGGGGGACCCCTTATGGCCTGATAAAGGGGAGCACTTCAAGGACCGTTATCCTTACCGGACATTATGATGTGGTGGATACGGAGGAATATGGGGACTTCCAGTCCTATGCGTATGATGTGGAAGCGTGGAAACTGGCGCAGGGAAAGGAACTGGAGACCTTGATGTCCATGCTGCCTGAGGAGGCCAGGGCGGATTTTGAGACAGGGGAGTGGCTGTTCGGGCGGGGCGTCAACGACATGAAGGGGGGACTTGCGGTTGGCATGGCCCTGATGGACTGGTATGGGCGCCTGATGCTGGAACATCCGGAACTGCCGGGCTGTCTTTTGTTTGCCGCGGTGGCGGATGAGGAGGCTTATTCAGCCGGAATGCGGGGGTCCATCCCGTTTTTTACGGGGATGCAGGGACGGTTTGGGCTGGAGTATGGATGTCTGGTGGACCTGGAACCCAGTTTTAATGAGGATGGCAGGCAGCAGGTCTATATCGGGTCCGTGGGGAAGACCATGCCTGCGGTGCTGGTCCAGGGCGTGAAGGCACATGTGGTGGATTGCTTCCGCGGATTGAACGCAATAGGGGTCCTGGCGGAAATGTTCCTGCGCACGGAGCTGGCCCCCGAATTTTCAGAACAATGGGAAGGGGAGCCGTGTCCGCCGCCCACCTGGTTTAACCTGAGGGACCGCAAGGAAGGGTATGATGTGTCGGTGCCCTACCGGGCAGCAGGTTATATGAGCATGCTGGGATTTGGGAAGACGGCTGATTCTGTCATGGGACGGCTTAAGGAGATTGGGCGGGAGGCATTTTCCTCTTATATGGAACGGATGGAGGCCCGGGAGGCAGCGGTGCGGTCCGGCGCAGTGCTGCCGGATGTGGATCTGTCCTGCTGTGTCATGGAGTATGGGGAACTGGTAAGGCTGTGCCATGAGCGGCACGGGGAGGAAGCGGGAACATGGTTCAGGGCGCTGTATGAGGATGCAGGGGAACGCATCCGCCTGGGCCGGTGGAACTATCCCAGGGCGACCCTGGAGATCATGGATGCAGCCCTGACCTATTCCGGGATTACGGCGCCTGTCATGGTGATTGCATTTGCCCCGCCGTATTATCCTGCATTTCACAGTGACCGCCTGCCAGGCAGGACAGGGCAGGGGAGCGCCTTCTATGGAATGCTTCAAAAGGCAGCGGGGGAGACCTGCGGCATCCGGCTGGGAAAGCGCAATTACTGCTGCGGTATCTCGGACTTAAGCTATTGTGCGGGGCCGGATATGGAGGAGCTTAAGGCTTATGCGGCCAATGCCCCTCTGTGGGGGAAGGTGTATGGAATGAACCTGGACGCCATGTCCGTTTTCCAGGTACCGGCCCTTCTGTTCGGCCCCGTTGGCAGGGATGCGCACCAGATGTCAGAGCGTGTCAATGCAAGGAGCCTGCTGGAAGAAGTTCCAGCAATCCTACAGCATTTTATCGAACAAGTGTTTGCAAATGACGGTGGAATGTGATATACTTACGCCATACACTTTGAAGGGTTATAAGTAAAGATTACTGATAAGAGACAAGGAGCATTTTGAATGGCAAAGCAGTACATTAAAATCCGCGGGGCCAATGAGCATAATCTGAAGAATATATCCGTGGATATACCGAGAAATGAGCTGGTGGTACTGACCGGGCTGTCCGGATCCGGCAAATCATCACTGGCTTTTGACACCATCTATGCGGAAGGGCAGAGGCGTTATATGGAGTCCCTGTCCTCCTATGCCCGCCAGTTCCTGGGACAGATGGAGAAGCCGGATGTGGAGAGCATAGAAGGGCTGTCGCCGGCCATTTCCATAGACCAGAAGTCCACGAACCGGAACCCCCGTTCCACGGTGGGCACCGTGACCGAGATTTACGATTATATGAGGCTTCTGTATGCCAGGGTGGGAATCCCGCACTGTCCCAAGTGCGGCAAGGAGATACACAAGCAGTCCATTGACCAGATGGTGGACCATATCATGCAGATGCCTGAACGGACCAAGATCCAGCTTTTGGCTCCTGTTGTCAGGGGGCGCAAGGGAGAGCATGTGAAGGTTCTGGACCAGGCGCGCAAGAGCGGTTATGTAAGGGTCCGCATTGACGGGAACCTTTATGAACTTTCGGAAGATATCAGGCTGGATAAGAATATCAAGCATAACATAGAAGTGGTGGTGGACCGTCTGATTGTGAAGGAAGGCATTGAAAAGCGTCTTACGGATTCCATTGAGACAGTGATGGCGCTCAGCGGCGGGCTCATGACCGTGGATGTGGCGGATGGGGAGCCGGTGAACTTCAGCCAGAGCTTTTCCTGCCCGGACTGCGGCATCAGCGTGGACGAGGTGGAGCCCAGAAGCTTTTCCTTTAACAACCCCTTTGGCGCATGTCCGGAGTGTTTCGGACTTGGGTATAAGATGGAGTTTGACGAGGACCTGATGATTCCTGACAAGTCCATTTCCATTGACGACGGCGCCATTGTGGTGATGGGATGGCAGTCCTGTACGGACAAGGGAAGTTTTACAAGGGCAATCCTTGAGGCGCTTTCCAAGGAATACAAGTTCCGCCTGGACACGCCCTTTAAGGACTACCCTAGGGAAATCCAGGACGTGATCCTGTACGGAACGGGCGGAAAGGAAGTCAAGGTACGCTATAAGAGCCAGAGGGGCGAGGGTGTGTACGACGTGGCCTTTGAGGGGCTGGTTGAGAACGTGAACCGGCGCTATAAGGAGACATTTTCCGAGGCATCCAAGGCAGAGTACGAAACCTATATGCGGATTACCCCCTGTCCCGCGTGTAAGGGGCAGAGGCTTAAGAAGGAGTCCCTGGCAGTTACGGTGGGGGACATGAATATCTACCAGGCCACCAATATGTCCATTGTGAAGTTCAAGGATTTCCTGGATGGACTGAAGCTTACCCATATGCAGCTGGCCATTGGGGCGTCCATCCTCAAGGAGATACGGGCCAGGATCTGCTTCCTTATTGATGTGGGGCTGGATTATCTGTCCCTTTCCAGGGCAACCGGAACCCTGTCAGGAGGAGAAGCACAGCGGATCCGCCTGGCGACCCAGATCGGTTCGGGCCTGGTGGGCGTTGCCTATATCCTGGACGAGCCCAGCATCGGCCTCCACCAAAGGGATAATGACAAGCTTTTAAAGACCCTGGTCCATCTGCGGGATCTGGGCAACAGCGTGCTGGTGGTGGAACATGACGAGGATACCATGCGCGCAGCGGACTGCATTGTGGATATCGGTCCCGGGGCAGGCGAACATGGCGGACAGGTGATTGCCATGGGTACTGCCCAGGAGATTATGGATAACCAGGAGTCCGTGACAGGGGCGTATTTAAGCGGCAGGCTTAAGATACCTGTGCCGTCTGAGCGCAGGAAGCCCACGGGCTGGATTACGGTCCGGGGAGCTGCTGAGAATAACCTGAAGAACATCAATGTGGATTTCCCCCTGGGCGTCATGACCTGTGTCACTGGCGTGTCCGGTTCAGGCAAGAGTTCACTGGTTAATGAAATCCTGTACAAGGCCCTGGCCAGGAAGCTGAACCGTGCAAGAACCATTCCGGGCAGGCACAAGGGAATAGACGGCACGGAGCAGCTGGATAAGATCATTGCCATTGACCAGTCCCCCATCGGCCGTACGCCAAGGTCTAATCCCGCCACTTACACAGGTGTGTTTGATTTGATCCGCGATCTGTTTGCGTCCACGGTGGATGCAAAGGCAAAGGGATATACCAAGGGACGGTTCAGCTTTAACGTCAAGGGCGGACGGTGCGAGACCTGCAGCGGCGACGGTATCATTAAGATTGAGATGCATTTCCTTCCGGACGTATATGTGCCATGTGAGGTCTGCGGCGGCAAACGGTATAACCGTGAGACATTGGATGTGAAGTACAAGGGCAAGAGCATTTATGACGTGCTGGACATGACGGTGGAGGAGGCGCTTACGTTCTTTGAGAATGTTCCTTCTGTCACCAGGAAGATACAGACCCTGTATGATGTGGGCCTGGGTTACATCAGGCTGGGCCAGCCTTCCACCGAATTGTCAGGCGGTGAGGCCCAGCGTATCAAGCTGGCAACCGAACTGTCCAAGCGCGGCACGGGCAAGACCATCTATATCCTGGATGAGCCTACCACGGGACTGCATTTTGCGGATGTGCACAAGCTGATTGATATCCTCCGCAGGCTGTCTGACGGCGGCAATACGGTGGTGGTCATTGAGCATAATCTGGATGTGATTAAGACGGCGGATTACATCATTGACATCGGACCCGAAGGCGGGGACAAGGGCGGTACCGTGATTGCCAAGGGAACGCCGGAGGATGTGGCCGGGAATCCTGTTTCTTATACTGGGGTTTATATTAATAAGTATCTGGAATCCAATGAACAGGGCGCCATGGACATGGAATGACAGACAGAATGAAACCGTACCATCTGACCGATAAGAAAAGTCAGATGGTACGGTTTTTGCATTTACAGAGGAAGATTGTTCTTCAAAATCAAAGAGGTGTTGATTTCATGTTTTGTCGGTACATCATTCCCAAGCACGATGTTGTCAAATGCAATCGATAAGCCTTTGTATCCCTGTTCATAACCGTTTTGGTCAATAATGGCATTCAGGATTCCCTGTTTTAATGCTTCTTTGGATTCGTCAAAAAGTTCGCTCCCTATAATCGTCACCTTGTCCTGATACCCAATGTCTTTTACCATGGTGCATACACGTGCAGTGGTCCTTGCATTGTTTGCATAGATTCCTAAAATATTGTCAATTGTATGAAGGAATTCACTGAGTGTATCAAAGAGTTTATCCGGATAATAAACATTTTCATACAGTTCAATGATTTCTATCAGAGGATTGCTTTCCGTCATCTGATCAAAAAATCCCCGCACTACCTGGGCATGGTTGTTGGTGTCACGCTTTGTACCGATAATAACAACGCGGCACGGCTGTTTGAGGACGGAGCCCAGATACTCAGCGGCCAGACGGCCGGAACGGTAAGGGTTGGCCATGATGCAGGCGGTGCGCTGGCTGAAGGGGGCATCTGCGGAAATGGTAAAGACTTTAATTCCCTCGTCTGTAAAACGGTTCAGTATCTCCAATGAATCAGTTTCGTTCCAGACCACGGTAAGCAATCCGGAAAGCTCCTGACGGCGGGTGCTCCAGATATGGTTCAATATCTGAAGCTGCTGTTCCTGGCCTCCGTCAAAGGTCATGTCCAGGATTTCTACGTGGCAGGGGGCCAGTTCCTTTGCCCGCGCATGGATTCCTTTCCAGATATACTGGTAAAAATACCGGTTATCATTGGTCGGGCCGGGAAATACAGCGGCAATTTTGTATGTCTTTTGGGCAGAAGACGATTCGGTATAGTAGTTCATGGAATTGGCCAGCGCCAGGATTTCCTCACGCTTCTCAGGACTGACTCCTTTTTTGTTGTGAAGTGCTTTGTGGACAGTTGCAACTGTCACATTGGCTGTATTTGCAATATCCTGTAAGGTGATTTTTTTCTCCATAACTGTTTCTCCCATTGATTTTCCTGTATTATACCACTTTTTTACAGAGAACACAAGGAAAAAGAGAAAAAAAGAAAAAATAAAGAGAAAATATTTCCTGATTATATAAAATAAATCATGGAAAAAGAGAAAATATTTCTTGATTTTAAAGAAAGAATATGCTATTATGACAATATCACTAAGAAAATAAGGGAAAGAGGGAGGGGCGTACTTTGAAAAAAGAGAAAATTTTTCTTAAAACAAGCTTTCTATCCGGTATCCTGGCCAGCTGTTTTGGATTTTGCATGGCAGGGATGACTGGGCTGTCCAGAGGAATGTATCCCATGGCTGTGTTTGTGATGATAATCCTGATAGGATTATTACTAATGGGCATCGCGGTCAGAGGCGCCCCGGATGAAAAGTCACCACGGATTTCATGGAAGGAGATTGTGATGGTCCTTTTCCTGTTTATTAATCCGCTAATGGCAGGGATTCTGGGTTTTTACTTTGCGGCATTCTTAGTAATTGCAGGTATCTCATGGCTGATAACTCCGGTGAAAACAGGAAAAGCGCTGGCTGGCGTCCTGGGATATTCGTTGTTGGTAACAGCGGGCGCTTTTGCAGTATTTACATTAGGGCTTAAAATCGTCACACCGTCAGGCATCCTATTTTAAGGCGTGCAGACGGCGGGAATGAATGTTCAAACACGCCCTGGTATCTGGCAGTATTGAAACATGCCCCGGCAGAAGAAAGGAAGGAATCTTATGAGGAGAAGAGGAACAAAAAAATTATGGGTATCAGTATGTGCAGCGTTAATGGCAGCAGCGGTCTTGTCCGGATGTACAAAGAGCGGGGACGGAACCAAGGAGACTTCGGTGAAGGCAGCGGCCGAGACAATTAAGGGGCCGGAATCAGGCGATAAGGCAGGTGATAAATCAGAGGATAAGACAGCGGCATCCGCTGCATATCCTGAGAAAGAGATTCAATGCATTGTCACGGCAGCGGCCGGGGGCGGGACAGATGCCATGGCAAGGGCTGTCTGTACACCGCTTGAAAAAACATTGGGAAAGGCCATTGTGATTATTAATAATGGCAGTGCAAGCGGCCTGGTCGGTATGGGGGATATTGCGGATGCAGATGCCGACGGCTATACACTGGGGGTATTCTCTAATACGGATGTGGCTAATTTCGTATATGGGGCAGGTGAATGTGATTTTACCACAGAGGATTTCACTTATATCGCAGGACTGAATACAACAGGGGATATCCTGGTCTTGAAAAAGGGCACGGATATGAACGGACTGGAGGATTTTATCCAAAAGGCCAAGGAAAAGCCCGGAGAGATGACCGTTGCGTTACCGTCTGCGATACAGAACCTGTCGCTGGACCTGATGAATGAAAAAATGGGGATTGTCACCACGGGTGTTGTGTATGAAGGCGGCAACAAGGTCCTGGCTGATTTGCTGGGCGGGCATATTGAAGCCGGGATCCTGAGCGCCAAGTTTATCTCACAGGCCCAGGAACAGGATCTGAACGTATTGGGCATCATGCTGTCGGAGCGTCTTGGAACATTTCCGGATGTCCCCACTTTTGCGGAGCAGGGATATGGGATTGCCAACCCGGCAATCAGGATGCTGGTGGGACCAAAGGGCCTTCCCGATTCAGTGGTGGATGTCCTGGTAGAAAATTTAAAGCAGGGATATGATGGGGAAATCAGGGACAGTGTTTCTGGTATTGATGAGGAACCCGCGCTGCTGACAGGACCGGAGCTGGATGCATTTTTAAAAGAAGATTTTGCTATGAGAAAGGCCATGTTGACAAAATAAAACCGGAGAGGGGTGCGGCAAATGGAGCTGATGACACAGGTACTGGTTAATTTGTTCAGTATTCAGACACTGGTGGTGTGTTTCCTGGGCACTGCTGCAGGTGTGGTACTGGGAGCCATACCCGGTATGAATGGGGGGATTGGGATAGCGGTCATGCTGCCATTTACCTATGCCATGAGACCGGAACAGGGGCTATTATTTCTGGGCGGGATTTATCTTGGCTCGTCCTATGGCGGATCCATATCGGGAATCCTGATTAATTGTCCGGGAACAGCAGAGGCATCCTGTACTGCTTTGGAGGGATACCAGATGACCAGGAAAGGGGAAGGGAAAAGCGCCTTATATTTTTCCGTTATCGCCAGCGGGATAGGCAGTATCATAGGATTGGTGGTCCTGCTGTTTTTCGCGCCTGTACTGTCAAGCATCTCGGTTATGTTCGGGCCTCCGGAGATGATGCTTTTAGCCATATGCGGCCTGACCATTGTAGGTAGCCTTACCGGGAAAAATGTTCCGAAGGGACTGCTGGCAGCGCTTGCCGGCCTGTTCCTTGCCATGATAGGGATTGACGGGAACACAGGCGCCATGCGTTTTACTTTTGGGGCCAGGGCCCTCAGGGGCGGTATCAACCTGATACCTGCAATCATTGGTCTGTTTGCCATTGCAGAAATGATTAAACAGGGAACCGGGCTGGAGGAACCGGGTGGGTATCAGACTGCCCTGCAGCTTAAACAGGTAAGGTTCCCGGACATCTGGAAGGAAACCTGGAAAAAATATAAGGGCGTTTTACTGAAATCTTCCGCAATTGGGACATTTATAGGTATATTGCCCGGGACCGGAGGCGCGATTGCTTCCTTTCTGGCCTATGGGGAAGCCAAGGGAAGGGACAGGGAAGGCACCTTCGGCCAGGGCAATCCGGCGGGAATTGTTGCGCCGGAAAGTGCAAACAATGCGGCAGTAGGCGGTTCCCTGGTCCCCATGCTGTCCCTGGGGATACCGGGATCCTCCACCTCGGCCATCATGTTCGGCGCATTGACCATTCATGGCCTGGTTCCTGGACAAAGGCTGTTCGTGGATCATGGAGAGATTGTTTATACCTTTATATTTGGAATGTTTCTGGCAGCAGTAATCATGGTGGCTATCGGAGTCTTTGGCATTCCTGTCTTTGCATCCATTCTCAAGCTGAATATACGGCATATCATTCCGGTAGTGCTGATGTGTTCCCTGATTGGCGCATACAGTGTGAACAATTCCGTATATGATGTAATCGTGGCCATTGGCATGGGCATCTTCGGCGTCCTACTGGCTAAGCTTGGGATTCCTAACACACCGGTGGTTTTGGGACTGATCCTGGGCAGTATTATAGAAAGTAATTTTGTCAGGACGTACACCATTGTCTCTGCCCAGGGAAAAAGTATTTTGTTATATGTGCTTACCAGGCCGCTTTGTATCGGCATACTGCTGCTGACTGTTTATCTGATTTATGCCAATATAAAGGCCCTTAAAAGAGGAAAAGAAGTTCAGCAGGATTCTAAAATCCAACAGGAACTGCAGGAGGAATAGAACATGAAGCCCAACATAATATACCTGTTATCAGACCAGCACAACCACAGGGTAATGGGAAACAGCGGTGATTCCTATGCGTGCACACCAAATCTGGACAGCCTTTACGCCAGGGGAACGGCTTTGGATTCATGCTACTGCGCCGCGCCTTTGTGTGTGCCCAGCAGGTCGTCCATGCTGACAGGCCTTCTGCCCACCAGGAACGGGGTTTATAATAACATGCAGTGCCTGCCGTCCGATAAGGCCACCTTTGTCAATTCCATGACTGTTGGCGGATATGAGACCGTCTTGTGCGGAAGGATGCATTTTGTGGGAAATGACCAGCGCCATGGTTACGAGAAGCGTCTTGTGGGGGACATCACCCCCTGCTTCATCGGCGGGGATAACGAAGCCTTCATCTATGGAGGGTTTAAACGCTCATCAGGTCAGAACCTTATTTCCATAAAAAAGTCAGGGGCCGGACATTCCGCGGTATTGGATTACGATGAAGACGTAACAAAGGAGGCCTGCCGTTATCTGACGGAGAGGACGGATGGACGCCCCCTGTTCATGACCGTGGGATTCTACGGCCCCCACTGCCCATACATAGCCCCGGAGGAATTGTTCCGTTACTATTATAAGCATCTGCCAGAGCTTCAATTTCCCAGCCGTGAGGAAAAGGCCATGATGCATCCCGCCATCCGGGAATGGTATGCAAACCGGGGCATGGAAAAGGTAACGCCTGAGGATGTGCGCAGGATACGCGCAGCCTACTACGGCATGGTGGAATATGTGGATGGCCTCATAGGCAGGATTCTGGATGTGGTCAAGTCTACCATTGGATGGGAAAATACCATTATAATCTATGGTTCCGACCACGGGGATAACATAGGAGAACACGGACTATTCTGGAAAACCAATTTCTATGAAGGGGCGTCCCATGTGCCTATGGTATATGTGTGGCCTGGAGTATTTCCGGCGGGCGGCCATGTGGGCGGTCTGACCAGCCTTTTGGATATTGCGCCCACTCTATTGGAACTGTCTGGGTGCGAACAGCTGCCGGATATGGACGGAATGAGCCTGGTTTCCCATTTGACCTCAGGTGCGCCTGTCCCTGGGGACAGGGAGGTGGTTTCGGTGTGCAGTGATATTAAAGGAGATAAACCCAGCGCAATGCTGATGCTTGGGACGTATAAGCTGGTGAAGCATGCCGGTCATGAAACATGCCAGCTGTTTAACCTTAAGAATGATCCGGAAGAATTGGAGGATTTGGGGGACCGCCCGGAATATGCGGGGATGGTTGCGGACCTGGAAATGCGGCTTGGGCGGTATTGGAATGAAACACATGCTTTGGAGGGCCTGCAAAAGGATATATTTCATTTCAGGATGATGAAACAATGGTATGATGTGGTAAAACCCCAGCTGATAGAGGAGTGGAGAGGGGACCCGGAAAGAAACTACCTGATTTAGGTGGTTTTCCGGAAACGCTTTTGAAGAAGGATAGGTATTGAGGGGGATGGAAAAAGGGGAAAAACAGTTTAAGAAAATAGATTGAGAAAAAATCTGAAAAAATTGTCGAAATTACTTGCTATTTGCGGTAGGGTGCCGTATAATATACTCATACGAAAGATAAAAAAGAGATTGTACTATTTTGTACAATCTCTTTCAATTTATGCGGATATAAATATTTTCTGGTAAATTGGGTCATGGTATAGGGAGAGGTAGTTCGGATTTTAGGTTTTGGCGGGAATATCCAGAAAAGACGTGACATGGAGGAAGAAATCTCATGGATAGAGAGATGATTATCGTTTTGGACTTTGGCGGTCAGTATAATCAGCTGATTGCGCGCCGCGTCCGCGAGTGCAATGTATACTGCGAAGTCCATCCTTACAATATGAGCCTGGACAAGATTAAGGAGATGAATCCCAAGGGAATCATTTTCACAGGCGGACCGGATGTGGTATTTGAAGACGGAGCGCCGCGTTGTTCCAAGGAGATTTTTGAACTGGGGATACCGGTTCTTGGAATCTGCTACGGAGCCCAGCTGATGAGTTACCTGCTGGACGGCGTTGTCAAGAAAGCGGTTGTCAGCGAGTATGGACACACGGAGGTGGATGTAGATACGTCCAGCAAGCTGTTTGAGGGGGTATCGCCAAAGACCGTGTGCTGGATGAGCCATGGGGTCTATATTGCCCAGGTACCTGCAGGGTTCAGGATTACGGCCCATACGGAATCATGCCCGGTTGCCGGTATGGAGTGTGTGGAAAGGAATTTCTATGGAGTTCAGTTCCATCCTGAGGTAGTCCACACAAAAGAAGGAACCAGGATGCTGTCCAACTTTGTATACAATGTCTGCGGTTGTTCCGGGGACTGGAAGATGGATTCATTCGTAGATACCACGATTAAGGCGCTGAGGGAAAAGATTGGCGATGGGAAGGTGCTTTGTGCGCTTTCCGGCGGGGTGGATTCCTCGGTTGCGGCGGTCATGCTGTCCAAGGCAATCGGTAAGCAGCTGACCTGTGTGTTCGTTGACCATGGCCTTTTAAGGAAGAATGAAGGGGACGAGGTAGAAGCCGTATTCGGCCCTGAAGGACAGTATGATTTGAACTTTATCCGTGTGAATGCCCAGGAGAGGTTCTATGCAAGGCTGAAGGGCGTGGAAGAGCCTGAGGCAAAGCGTAAGATTATTGGTGAGGAATTCATCCGTGTATTCGAAGAAGAGGCAAAGAAGATTGGCGCCGTGGATTATCTGGTCCAGGGAACCATTTACCCGGATGTGATTGAGTCCGGCCTGGGCAAGTCTGCTGTGATTAAGTCCCACCACAATGTGGGCGGGCTTCCTGAGCATGTTGACTTTAAGGAACTGGTGGAGCCGCTCCGCCTGCTGTTTAAGGATGAGGTGCGTAAGGCTGGTCTGGAACTGGGAATTCCGGAGTATCTGGTATTCAGGCAGCCATTCCCAGGCCCGGGTCTTGGCGTCAGGATCATCGGTGAGGTAACGGCTGATAAGGTAAGGATTGTACAGGATGCGGATGCGATTTACAGGGAAGAGATTGCAAAGGCCGGGGTGGATAAGGACCTGGGACAGTACTTTGCAGCCATTACCAATATGCGCTCCGTGGGATGCATGGGCGATGAGAGGACGTATGATTATGCAATTGCACTGAGGGCCGTGCTTACATCTGATTTCATGACCGCGGAAGCCGCCCAGATTCCCTGGGAGGTACTGGGGAAGGTGACCAGCAGGATTGTGAATGAGGTGAAGGGGGTTAACCGGGTGCTGTATGATTGTACGGGGAAGCCGCCGGCTACGATTGAATTCGAATAATTTTGTGCAAACAGCATATAATTTTAATGGATAGTTCTATTGACTTTCCGCTTTGTACTTGTTAATATATTGGTACAAAGAAAGTTTACCACTGACCGATATGTGGTATATAAATGGTCGGGTTGAGAGTTTACCGCTGACCGATATGCGGTATATAAATGGTTGGGTTGAAAGTTTAGTCCTTCGCCGAAAGGCGAGGGACTTTTTCCATATTTCGGCAGAGAGGATGGAACAAATGAAGAAAACGGGATTTTATATCATAAAGGAGAGATTTTTTGAAGATATGCCTGATCCATACCTTAAGGGGAATAAGGCAGGTAATAGACCGCATTATTATTGTTTTGAGGATACTGCTACGGGAATTTATTGGATGATACCGCTTTCTAGCAGAATAGATAAGTTTCGGAAAATAATAGAGAAGAAAGAACAATCAGGGAAGCCTTGCGATATTCTACATATTGTGAAACTGGACGATAGTAGAGAAAGTGTATTTTTAATACAAGATATGTTCCCGATTACAGAGGAATACATAGAACGTGAGTATACGATTGCCGGAAATCATTTGATGCTGACTAGTGAGCATACGGCAAAGGTAATCGAACAAAAAGCAAGAAAAGTGTTGGGAATGTTAAAGCGTGGTGTGAAGTTTATGCCTACACAACCGGATGTGCTATCAATATTGGAAAAATTAAAGCAGAAAGAATAGTGTTTCATGGCTCTATTTTGGCTCTAATAATTTGATGTAAGAAAAATATTAGATAAAATTTAGAGAATATGAACACAAAACGATACAAATGTGTACTGAAAAGCACCTAGATTATCCTATCCGCACCCGAGTTTGAATAGTTGTTAACTTCCCACCGGTTCTCACCCTTTTATCCGGTCGAAAATAGAACAAAGTAAAACATAAGCAGAAGTATCAGGACTTAACAATCCCGGTACTTCTGCTTTTTATTTTCCGGTTTTTCACTCCCAGTTCCATCTGCCGTTTTCCCTTTGTTTTCTCTGCTTTTCAAAAGAAGAAAGAGCAAAACAGGAAGAAAAATTAAAAAGAAAAACACCCGGAAATAACGTATTTACAAGCGTCTTATGTTGCATGATATAAAACATAACAAATCTCACAGAAGATAAAAACAAATTTGAAAAACATATGTTCTTGTGCTAAAATGGGTATTAGGAAAGCACTCACGACAGGAGTGACAACCTCCCAACCCTAAGGAACCGGCTTGCCGGAATACATAGGAAAGGAGGTAGCGCCCATGACAGCATACGAGATTATTTCAATCTTCATAGGGATACTAGCTCTACTCATATCCTTTGGCAGCTTGATTGTAGCGATTATCGCCTTTCTCGATAAGAGAAATAAGCGTAAATAAAATGCTCACCCTGTCTGATCCACAGAGTGAGCGGTGTCCGTAAGGACATGTAACGAATCATTTTGGGAGCATCCACTTTTGGAGTGGGTGCTTTCTTTTACACTTCTATTATAATCAATCCATTTCCTAAATTCAAGTGATTCTTTGGAATTTCCGCCTAAATCCTCACGCCGGAGAGAGAAATATATCTATTTTTCACCTTATATCCATCAAAACTGCCCTCATTTCTAGCCGCCGCCCACGAAGCAGCCCTTGAATGAATTATCAGCTAATTTCGCACGGTAAACAGTAAAGTCAGATAGTGTACGTTTTCCTGAAATGTGTCTGTTTTTGGTAGATGTTCACGGACTTTCCGGCTCTTTGTGTGTGGCGTTTATAACCGCATCAATAATACCCTTTGATTTAGAACCTAACCCAGTTCCCTATATTTCTGCCAGATTTCTTTATTATTGATTTTTTAAAGCTGTCATAAATTTTTGAAGGAACAAAACTCCCGCTCCCTATTATGAGGTGCCAATTCCACAATATAAAACACCGATTGCGATTGCCGGTAAAAGATGGACACTTCGCAGGGCCAGACCGCCTGTAATCATAAAATTATAACCAAGTAATTTTTACGGACAAAAAATTGATAAAATGGAACTTTCTTATCCTTCATGGCCATGATACGGGCGTTGTGTTTTTGCACAAGCCGATAAAAATCAGTGTCATAAAGATAAGGAAAATGCCGGCAGCCCCCAACAGATACAATAGGTTAGACTGCGAATTCTGTGCGAAATCCGGTATGCCAATCCGCAGTATATTTCCGCCTGCGAACACCCAGACAATCCCGGCAATCAAAAGCAGATACATGGGGAATTATTTTTTTCATAGTATCATCCTGTTAATTTACGCTCTTTTTAATCTTCAGCAACAAAAGAACAATACAGATGCCCATGAAAGTATGACCAATTCCTGCAATCCCGGAAATAGAAGCGTCCAATCCTTTACTTAACGTTGTTCCCCACACCTGCGTCAATCCTCTCATAAGAAAACCAAGGCCGGTGATGTTCAGACCAAGCTAGCTGGTAAGCAATCAGGAGTTTACCGGTCTTCTGGTCGGAAAAGGAAAAGACTTTTTCAGCCAGCATCAGCATAAGAAAGAAGAACATTCCCAACAAAAAGTAGTGCGTGTGCATGACAGACAGATTTGTCTGTCCGGTAAAGTGATTGAACTTTGTAAACTCCCTGTAAAACACGCCGAATATCATGGCAATAACTGCATAAACCACAGCCATATTTGCATATCGTTTGACCATTATAGGTTCTCCCTTCTAAATCATTTCTTTTGTATTTTAAATTGTCTGTAAAGTTTCCAACACATCCAGACAATCCAAACATAGGCCAGTGTTTACGGAATTATAAATAAGCCGACGGTCGGGGCAATCCCGCTGAACAGGACAACCGGATGATAGAATCCGAACAGGAGCGTAACCGCCAAAGGCATAAACCGGAATACAGGGTCTTTTGCTTTTTTTGCTTCCTGTGCAAAAATGACAATAATGATAATTCCCATGATTGCGAAAGGTATATTGCTAAGCACTCCAAACAAAAGGGGCGGACGGTTTCTTTTTAATAGATGGTACGCTTGACAATAATGATAAAAAAGGTAATGTCAGGCACCCGTGCTTTTAAAAGCATTGTTATGTTCATCGTAATAAAGTGTGCAAATTTTTCTTTTGTAAATGTTTCGTCCCAAATATCCTTGCGAATCTCTGCATCCTGCTCCATACTCTGAATGATAGCCGTTTCTAATTCTGTCTGCATGGATATCATGCGAATCTGTCCTGCTGTTTCCACATTCCTAAGACTATTCATGAGCTTTCCGGCGGATTGCTCTATTCGTCCCTTAAGAAAAGAGTATATTTCTTCCAGTTGACCACAAAAAGAATCGGAGGTAATCTTAGTTTTCATTTCAAGCAATGTTTGTTTCCAATATTCTTCCGTCAGGGCAAGAAGAATCTCGTCTTTACTCAAGAAGTAATTGTAGACTGTTCCGCTTGCAATACCAGCCCTTTTGGCAATGGAACGGATATTCACAGCGTCAATACCTTCTGTGTCTGCTATATCACGCGCTGAATTCAACAACGTATCACGCATGGTATCATCTTTCCTTCTCATTAAATCCCCCTTTCTTCTTCTTTTGTGAACAGGTTCATTTATATTATATACATTTAAATGATTCGTTGTCAATCTTATTTGAACACGTTCATAAATAATTCATTTTTGGTTTAATGTAAAAAGAAAATCCAACTATTTTTATCGGAAATCATATAGTACATGGTAAAAGTGAAGATACTTTTTATACATGGTAGTTTATGGAAGGCGGTATGGCATTGAATAACGGCTCTCTCGGGTAGGCCATGTTACTCCATGAAATATTATGAATATGGGCGTTACTGCCAGTAAAGAGAGGAACGATACCTAATCCTGCGCCTCATTCATATTTTTATTCCAGATGGACGGAAAAACAGTCACCAATGAAAAGGATTATAAGGAGTATCATGTCATCTGCAGGTGGATGGAGTATCTTCAGATAAAAGTAACTCCTGTGCTATAATAGATGTAGGTCTGCATATTAAGGCAGATGTAGTCCAAATACCAGGGACCCGATACAAATAAATCATAAGCTGTTTTTGTTCATGTCCTTTATTGGAATAGTCTTAAATGGGGCTGATTAGAAACCGGAAAAAGGGAATAACAGGTTCACTTAGCCTACACATCCCACCCATCTGCCCCAAATGAAAAAGAATGGACATTTCCCATAATAAGTTATATATTGTAGAAAAGAACAACCGCAGTCCACCCTTTATACCCCAAAAAACAAAAAAACCTCCATCAAAGTGGAAAGGAACCATAAATGGACAACCATACCCCCCTCACCATCGAATCAATCATCACCCGATACGCCTCCTATATCTACAACCTTTCCCGCAAACTCTCAGCCAACCCGGACAAAGCTGAGGATTTAGCCCAGGAAACCTTCATCAAGGCCTGGGCCCACATCTCTGAGGTAAAGAACGAAGACGCCGTTAAATCATGGCTCCGTACCATCTGCATCAACGAATTCCGTATGATGCTAAGAAAAGAAAAGCGCGGGGCCATGGGTTACGCAGAGAGTATGGATGAGCTGGAACATGATGGGGAATTCCTGGTGGACCCCAGGCCGCTGCCCATTGATGAAATCCAGGCGGCGGAGGAAGTTGCTAACCTGCGGGACGGCTGTTTCCTTGCCATGACGCGGAAACTGACATTGAACCAGAGGATGGTTTTCTCATTGATTGATATGTTTGGCATATCCATCAATGAGACAGCACAAATCCTTGATTTGACACCCAAAGCAGTCAAGGGGCTGCTGTACCGTGCCAGGATGAACCTGGAATCATTTTTCAGTGACCACTGCAGCTTCATGGATATCCATAATCCCTGCCAATGCACGGCCTGGATTGAGTTCATGAAGGATAGGAATACGTTCCAGGAAAAACTCAGGCAAAAGAAAGCGTATCTGGATTATCAGGAAAAGGGATATGTCCACGACCCTGAAACTGGCAGGAAAATGCTTTACTATTATCATAATCTGCCGGAACAGAGACCTCCACAGGAATGGTTTGAGAAGATAGCCGCATTGCTGTATGAGCCGGCCTCCTCATGATATTAATATAAAATCCGTACTGTCCGGGACTTTTGCCTAAAAGTGTCATCTCTTATTATGTAAGGAAAAAACATACACAAAGAGGAGTTTCCAAGCAAAAATACAAAGAGAAAAGAGGAATGAACAATGTTTCAGTCAAGATGTGGGGTATGCTGTGATTCATGCGGAAGGAAACAGGCTGTTAACTGCAAGGGGTGTATCAATATGGATGCACCTTTCTGGGGAGGCGTCTGCGGCGTCAAATCATGCTGTGAATCCAAGGGTTTGGACCATTGCGGGGAATGTGGTGGGTTCCCCTGTGAAATGCTGTCAACCATGGGAGTGGAAGAAGGATTTGACCCGGCGCCTAAGTTAGAACAATGCAGGCAGTGGGCCTGTGAAAAGAAGGAGTGAAGTGGCGTCATGATTATTAAATTGGACATCCCGCAAAAAGCCAATCTGCTTTTTGACCATTGGAATGAAACCATAATCTGGTCCTGCCTCCAGGGGATAATGGGGGAAATCTATGCGGACAATGGGGAACGTCCCATGTCAGCAATGGCTGTTCTGGGGGATTTCTGCTTTTTGGCAGGAGTCCCAAACCGTGATTTGGTTCTGTACAGACCGGATTGCTGCCATGACGAAGTCATAATGGTACCTCAAAATGACATCTGGTCCGGTCTGATTGAATCGTGTTACGGAACCAAGGCAGAAAAGATAACCCGCCATGCAATTAAAAAAGAGCCGGATGTATTTAATCAGTCAAAACTCCGACAGGCTGCTTTGTCACTTCCGCCTGGTTTTACCATCAGGATGATTGATGAGGATTTATATAACATGTGCAAATCAAACGCCTGGAGCCGGGACCTGGTTTCCCAATACCCGGATTATGGAATGTATGAAAGGCTTGGGCTGGGAGTCGTGGCGTTAAAGGACGGACAGCCGGTTTCCGGCGCGTCCTCCTATACTGCCTATCAGGAGGGGATTGAGATAGAAATCGATACCCGGGAGGAATACCGGCGCATGGGTCTGGCATATGCATGCGGTGCCAGGCTGATTCTGGAATGCCTTGCCCGCGGTATATATCCAAGCTGGGATGCGCACAATCTGGAATCGGCCGCACTGGCAGAAAAACTGGGGTACCATTACGACCGCCCTTATACGGCATTCCTTATCCACCCTAGGGCGTGTTTGAAAATTATATATCCTTAGTCATTTTAACCAAATTAAG
>ERZ1036416.249-NODE-249-length-19992-cov-4.356623_pt1 | contig 19992 bp, 19 predicted proteins | sample MGYA00514219_ERZ1036416 | MGnify/ENA primary metagenome ERZ1036416 (study PRJEB33795, sample SAMN09464945) | human gut metagenome | host: Homo sapiens | place: USA: Stanford, California | collected 2016-11 | study: EMG produced TPA metagenomics assembly of the...
GGGTGACCGGTACCACCTTTGCGCCCAGGATCCTCATCCTGGTAACATTGGGCGCCTGCTTTGCAATGTCCACCTCGCCCATGTGTATCTCGCATTCCAGGCCAAAGAAGGCGGCGGCCGTTGCCAGGGCCACGCCGTGCTGTCCGGCGCCGGTCTCTGCAATCAGACGCTTCTTGCCCATGAATTTGGCAAGAAGGCCCTCGCCCATACAGTGGTTCAGCTTGTGGGCGCCGGTGTGGTTAAGGTCCTCCCGCTTCAGGTAAATCTGGCAGTTCCCGATTTTCTTGGACAGCCGCTCGCAGTGGTAAACCGGTGTGGGCCTGCCCTGGAACTCCTTGCGTATCCTGCGCAGTTCATTGATGAATTGGGAAGAGTGGCAGATGGTCTGGTAGGCGTCTGCAATCTCCTCAAAAGCAGGGACCAGCTCATCGGTCAGGTAAGCGCCCCCATAAGGGCCAAAACGGCCGTCCTTATCGGGATAGTTCTTTAAATATGTCCTGTAATCCATATCTTTCTCCTTTAACGTATGGTGATGTTATCCATTATAACTTTATTTAGGGGACATTTCAATCGCATTTCAGCTTGAAAACAACTCCTGTCAGTAGTATGCTTTTATATATAAGCATAAACAGCCTTATTTCCGGCATGGTCAGCCAATCATGGCCGCCCGTCCGGATAGGGGCGTGTCTGACAATGGCTTTTAGCTGCATGCAAGGTCTGCAGGGCAGGATCAAAGGAGGTATATGCCATGAAAAAACTAGGGCTGGTGGGCGGAATGGGACCGGAATCCACTGTTCCCTATTACCGGGGGATCATCTATGGGGTGCGTGAGAGGATGGGCAGCAATGTACTGCCTTTTCTTTCCTTGGAAAGTGTGGATGTGTTTGACATCCAGAGGTTCTGCAATGAAGGGCGGTACGATGAACTGACCGGGTATCTGCTGGCAGCAGTCAGGAATCTGGCGGCGGCAGGGGCAGAGTTTGCCGCATTGTCTGCCAATACGCCGCATATTGTCTTTGACCAGTTAAAGCAGCAAACGCCCATTCCGCTGGTAAGTATTATTGAGGCTGCCTGCGAGGAAGCGGAAAGACGGGGACTGTCAAGACTGGGGCTGATGGGGACTATATTTACCATGAAAGGAAGCTTTTTTAAAAAGCCCTTTGAGGAAAAGGGAATCCAGGTCATAAGCCCCAGGGAAGAGGAGATGGCATATATCAATGAGAAGATATATACGGAGCTGGAATTTGCGGATGTCAGGGAAGGGACCCGGGAAGGGCTTGTGAGGATCATAAGAAGAATGGTGGAGGAAGATGGGATACAGGCCATCATCCTGGGCTGCACCGAACTGCCGCTGGCCCTGGATGACCGGATTTGCCCGGTGCCCTGCCTGGATACCATGAAGATACATGTGCAGGCGCTGGTGGAGGAGATAATCAGTGGGTAGGAACCGGGAGACAGCCGGAATATAAATAAAGCCAGAGGATGGAGGCATTTATAATCACAGTCCCCGATTCAGGCAGAGGCCAGATAGAGGAAATACTGTCCGGGATAACGGGGGTTTAGGGGGACGGGATGTGAGGCAATGTTATAGGGATGGAAATAATGAGCTGTGCGTGCCTGAATATGCTAAAAACAGCAAAATTGAGGGAAGTAATAATCTCTCTTTTATCAATAAGGAGGTATCTATGAAAAGAATCATCCTGGCTGCATTATTAACAATCAGTATGAGTTTCACTGCATTTGCCGGACAGTGGCAAAAGGACGCCAATGGCTGGTGGTATCAATATTATGATGGCTCTTATCCATATGATGAATGGATTATAATACAATCCGAATGCTACTATTTTGATCATAATGGATATATGCTTTCTGACACAATAACCCCGGATGGATACCAGGTGGACGAGGATGGAAAATGTAATGCAGAGCCCAAAGTAATCAGTAATAATGGCATACGGTGCTGGAATGAAAACGCATCCATAGCGATTGAAGGCGAGCCGGTTCCTCTCTATGAAAGTGAATACCATCATGGTAAACTGTGTTATATTTTAGATGACAGTGTAGGCACATTCCACTTACCCAGTTCAAAATGTAATATTAATCCTGACGGTCATGAGATATGGCTTCGCGGCATAATATATCCAGATGGTCAAATCATGTCCTTGAAGGAGACTGTGGTTTATCCACTTGAATACGATAGGGAGTACAATATGGATTTTACCGGGGAAGGCTTATCTGCTTATGAGCTGTCACAATTTTGCAACAATCATGATGTTACCATTTGGATTGAAGTGGTGGATAAAGAAACTGAAATTCCTATGGGATATTGCAGTCAGAGGATTGTTCTTAGATACGCTTCTCCGGCAAGTATTCCGACAGGTGCTATTGGGTGAACCAGGCGCCGCCCTCAGTGCTAAAGCGTCTGTATCTCTGTATAGCAATAGGTGGGGAGTATCTTTCAAACTAAGAACAGTGTGCCTGGCTGATATAATATCCATACGCCATGCACACTGTTTTATTATTTTTAATTTAATTTGATAATTACCAATATCTATAGCCTGCGCGCAATCGCCTTTATAAAGTCCCCGCTGTTCAGCACCACCGGTTTGGGATTTGTGGTTATCAGGGCCAGGTCCTTGGTCATCTCACCTTCCTCAATGGTATCCAGGGTAGCCTTCTCCAGCCTGTCGGCAAATTCCATCAGTTCCTGGCTGCCGTCCAGCTCCCCGCGCTTGCGCAGGGCGCCTGTCCATGCGAAGATGGTGGCAACGGAGTTGGTGGAGGTCTCCTCGCCCTTTAAGTGCTTGTAGTAATGACGCTGCACGGTTCCGTGGGCAGCCTCATACTCAAAGTTGCCGTCCGGTGACACCAGGACAGAAGTCATCATGGCCAGGGAACCGAAGGCTGAGGAAATCATATCACTCATCACATCGCCGTCATAGTTCTTGCAGGCCCAGATATAACCTCCCTCGGACTTCATGACACGGGCAACCGCATCATCAATCAGGGTGTAGAAATAGGTGATTCCCGCATCCTCAAATTTCTTTGTGTATTCCGCATCAAAGATATCCTGGAAAATATCCTTGAAGGTATGGTCATACTTTTTGGAAATGGTATCCTTGGTGGCAAACCACAGGTCCTGTTTGGTATCAAGGGCATAGTTGAAGCAGCTTCTGGCAAAGCTTTCAATGGACTTGTTCACATTATGCATGCCCTGTACGATGCCCGGGCAGTTAAAGCTGTGTACCAGTTCACGGCTCTCTGTTCCATCCTCAGCCGTGTATACCAGTTCTACCTTTCCGGGTCCCGGAATCCTCATCTCAGATGCCTTATAGACATCGCCGTAAGCATGTCTTGCAATGGTGATGGGCTTTTTCCAGCATTTCACACAAGGTTCAATCCCCTTTACCACAATGGGGGCGCGGAACACGGTGCCGTCCAGGATGGCACGGATGGTGGCGTTTGGACTTTTCCACATTTCCTTCAGATGATATTCCTCCACACGGGCAGCATTGGGGGTGATGGTGGCGCACTTGACAGCCACACCGTACTTCTTGGTGGCGTTGGCGGAATCAATGGTTACCTGGTCATCGGTTTCATCCCTGTATTCCAGGCCCAGGTCGTAGTACTCTGTCTTCAGGTCTATGTATGGCAGAAGCAGGTTGTCCTTAATCATCTGCCAGAGAATCCTTGTCATCTCATCGCCATCCATCTCCACGATGGGGGTGGTCATCTTAATTTTGTCCATACTGTGTCCTCCTGATTTTTCGCATTATGTTATAGTATACGACGAATTGCTTTTCAACACAAGAGCTTCGTTCCCTAAAAATTGGGATTTATAAAGGAAAATGCTTACCCTGCCACGTATTCCTTTCCTTAAATCTCCGGTGAAGGCTGTTGAGGACCAGTCGCTTGTTCCTGCTCCACAAGGGAGAGAGCAGAAGCTTTTTGGGACCGTCCCCTGTAATCCGGTGAATGGTCATGTCAGGGGGAAGCAGTTCCACGCAGTCAATCACAAGGTCAAGGTATTCCTCCATGGCAAGTACCGGAAAGGGCGTATCACGGTAAATCCCGGCCAGGTCAGTGCCTTCCAGGATGTGGAGCAGCTGAAGCTTTATGCCGTCAGCTGTCGGTCCGCGGTTCCGGCTGCTGCCGTCGTTGCCGCTGCTGTTCCAACTGCTGCCGTCGTTGCCGCTGCTGTTCCAGCTGCTGCCGTCGCTGCCGCTGCCAGCCATATCGCTCCAGCCGTCTGCATCCCTCATATTCCCCGCCAGATACCGCACCGTATCAAGCATCATTTCCCTGGTTTCCCCGGGAAGCCCCAGGATGACGTGGACTATGACCGTAATCCCGGCCTCCTTAAGCCGGCGAAGGGCGGATTCGTAGACAGGCAGGGTATAACCCCTGCGGATGAACCGGGCTGTGGACTCATGGATGGTCTGCAGGCCAAGCTCCACCCATACCGGTTTTATTTGATTAAGTTCCCTCAGCAGGTCCACCACGTCAGGCCCCAGGCAGTCCGGTCTGGTTGCAATGGACAGGGCCGCTGTGTCAGGGTGGAGGACAGCGTCCGTAAACACAGTCCTGAGATGGGAGAGAGGGGCATAGGTGTTGGTATAGGACTGGAAGTAGGCGATATAGGAGCCAGGGCCGGACATTTTCCTTTGTACCTGTAACTTGGCAGCCTCAATCTGTTCATGGACGGAATCCATCACAGGCGCTGCAAAGTCCCCGGAACCTCCTGCGCTGCAGAAGATACATCCGCCTCTGCCAAGGGTCCCGTCCCGGTTAGGGCAGGTCATGCCGCTGTTTAATGAAAGCTTGTATACTTTATGTCCGAATTGTTTTTTTAGCTCATAATCCAGGGAGTGATAAGGTTTGCCGTTCCAGTCCATACCAGGTGCACCGCCTTTTTGGTTTTCTCATTTTTGGATTATAGCAGGAAACCAGGGGCATTTCCATAAAAAATAATACAAAGCCATAAAATATCCTATTGTGGGCAAAGGCCATGCTGTGATAAACTAATCCCATACAGGGGTGGCATCCCCTGATTTTGTGTATGATAAAGGAGAGGTAAGGCATGAAGGTAAATGAGACCATTCAGATGATGGAAAGTGAAGGCGCTAAAACACTTCTGGCTAAATTATACGGAGAGGATGCCGTGGCAGGGAACGTGGCGCGGTATCAGGAACTGCTGAAAGGGTATGAAAAGGCCTTTGGGGACAGCGGTGACGTCCTTTTATTTTCCTCACCGGGACGCACGGAAATCAGCGGAAACCATACGGACCACAATCACGGCAAGGTGCTGGCGGGAAGCATTAACCTGGATTGCGTGGGCGTTGCCGCAAAGAACAGCTCCAGCCATGTACATATTGTAAGCGAGACTTATAACCAGGACTTTACCATTGACCTGAACCATCTGGAACCCAGTGAGAAAAAGGCAGGGACAGTGGACCTGGTAAAAGGCCTTTTAAAGGGGTTTGAGGAATCCGGATATTCGGTCGGAGGATTTAACGCATATATAACAAGCAATGTCATCAGTGCGGCAGGCGTCAGTTCATCCGCATCCTTTGAGATGCTTCTGTGCTCCATGCTGAATACATTTTTTAATGAGGGCCGTATGGATACCGTGGCTTATGCACATATTGGCAAATACTCCGAGAATAACTACTGGGACAAGGCTTCCGGCCTTTTGGACCAGATGGCCTGCGCGGTGGGCGGACTGATAACCATTGATTTTGTGGAACCAAGCGCGCCAGCAGTGGAGAAGATTGATTTTGACTTTGGTTCCCAGAACCACAGCCTGATCATCGTACAGACAGGAAAAGGCCATGCGGACCTGAGCGCGGATTATTCTTCTGTTCCGATTGAAATGAAGAAGGTGGCCCAGTTCTTTGGCAAGGAAGTGCTGTCACAGGTGACGGAGGAAGAGGTGATTGGCAACCTTTCAGAGGTGCGCCGGTTTGCCGGTGACCGTTCCGTGCTCCGCGCCCTGCATTTCTTTGAGGAGAACAAAAGGGTGGAAGCAGAGGTGTCTGCCTTAAAGGAGAACCGCTTTGGCGATTTCCTGGCCAATATCACGGCTTCCGGCAATTCCTCCTGGAAATGGCTCCAGAACTGCTTTACAAACAGCAATTATCAGGAACAGGGAATCACCGTGACCCTGGCCCTTACGGAACTGTTCATTGCCGAGAAACAGAAAGGCGCCTGCCGGGTCCACGGAGGCGGGTTCGCCGGTGTCATCATGGCCATGCTGCCCAATGAACTGGTGGATGAATACATCGGTTACATTGAAGGATGCACGGGCAAGGGAAGCGCATTCAGGATGGGCATCCGTCCTTATGGAGCCATCTGCGTCAATGAATACATAAAATAAAAGGCAGTCCTGTCCGCGGATTTTGTCGATGAAAGGGCGGTAAATATCGTAAAATCAAGTGGTCACCAGGGGGACATTGCGGTATAATGAGACTCAGGAATGATATAGGGAGGAGAATCGGTATGATAGGTAAGGAAACATTGGAACTCCTGAAAGAAGCATTGTCTGAGAGCAGTTATACGGTAGCTGTCTGCGGTTCCGGAATGCTGGAGGAAGGCGGTATCCTTGGACTTAAACAGGAGGGACGTGCCTGTGAGATTGAGCAGGAGTATGGGCAATCCCCGGAGGAACTGTTCCACATATCCTGTTTTTCCAGGAGACCGGAACTGTTCTATGATTTTTACAGGCGTGAGATATTGGAAAAGATACCAAGGATGACCCCGTCCGTGGAGGCGCTGACAGAGATGGAAAGGCGGGGGATGCTCCAGTGTATTGTGACCACCAGCATTTACGACCTGCCCAGGTCCGCTGAGACAAAGAATGTAATATACCTCCATGGGGGGATATATGAAAATACATGCACCCATTGCGGGAAGCATTATTCCATGGAATACATAAAGAATTCAAAGCACGTTCCCCTGTGCGGGGACTGCGGCCATATTGTCCGCCCCGGAACATTCCTGTACGGGGAAATGGTGGACAGCCAGATGGTAAGCCGCACCACACAGGAGATATCCAGGGCCGACGTACTCCTTGTACTGGGAACAAGCCTGCGCTCCGATGTATACAGTCATTATATCCGGTATTTCCAGGGAAAGAAGATGATTATCATCCACAGGTTGCCCAGGCCGCTGGATGAGAGGGCAGATATGGTGGTTTATGACCTTCCCCAGAATGTGCTGCCGTTGTTGGTGGGGGAAGGGTAACGATTAGACTATATGGAGTATTCGCCTTAGGCGGACAAGGCGCAATCGGCAATCGACGTTTGTGAGGAAAGTAAAGAAATGCTCAGCACAAAAAAATTTGCTATTTTTTTAGTTGGCATTATTAGCGCTGTCAGCTTGATAGCGTGTCAAAAAGCCAATGCTAATCAATCAAATACATCAGATACCGAGGAAACACAAAAAACCGTTCTTGAAATGGAAATGAATGAAAATTACAGTAATTCAGATCCTTTTGAGAATGGACGCCTATTTTGTGTGTCTGAGGATACAGAAACTTTAGACGCAGAGGTTTATTTTCAGATGGATGGCGAAAGTGGTATTGTGGAAATAAAAGACAGAAATGCAGACGAGGTCTTATGGAGCAATACATGGGTTGAAAACGCTAGTGGTGATACCGTTACAGTTTCGTTCAATCATCTACAAAAAGGGAAAGAGTACGATGTACGGTTTACTGGAACTAAAATAAAACATGCTGTTGTAAAAGTTACTTTTGAAAGTGGATTGGTTCAAGAAAAATCAAGGCCTTCAAAATAAGCTTCCCGTTTATAGGGCTGATTAAACTTCGCCTTATTGGTAAAATGCACAGATACGGATACAGGTAATACAATAGCGGCAGGCAGGGTAACCCACCTATACCCTCAGAAAAGGGCTTCCCTGTATAAAAAATAGGTAATTGGCCTTTCACTTGCGCCCTAATGGACATTTTCGCTATTCTGTTATGGCTTGTCCCCCCTGTTAGGGGACATGTCAAAATGGGTATTTGCTCATTGGCGGCCCTCCACCAGCCGCATAAAAACAGCGGTCTCGATTTTGAAAGCCGCTGTACCTATAAAGGCATAAAACATATCCGCTGTACGACGGCTTTTTTTCTTTTGCCGTCGTGCGGCAGATAATAAATGATTAGATTTTAATATTGATTAACAATTAAAGAAATAGAGCAACAGCGCAATAAATAAGTAAAAGGGCCATAATGGTATTTACCAGCCTTGTATGTTTGGAGAAGAATTTACAAAATGCCGCTCCGGACAGCGCCCATACAAAAGAACCAGAAGCTCCAATTAGAGTTAGTATGACAGTAAATCCGACAAGCGCCGCAACAGAATGATAAACTGGAAGAATATAAAGTGACATAGCTGTAATGGCATAAATATAAATTTTAGGATTGGCAAATTGTAATACCATACCTGAAAGAAAACTGGCCTCCTTGCCGCCGTCAGCGCTTAAATCTGAAGAACTTTTCCAGACTCTCCATGCAAGGTACAGCATATATGCAGCCCCTAATATCTGCATGACAATCTTTACTTTAGGGAGAAACGAATAGAGCGTTGCGCTAAAGGCGGTGCAAACAGACATAATTACTGCAAATCCGGCCAGTATGCCGAGATTAAAACGAATACTCCGACGGAATCCCAGCCGTATTGCATTGCTCATGGAAAGCAGATTATTTGCGCCCGGTGTGTAAGCCGTAATAAAGCAATAAATCAGAAAATCATATAAATGAAACATAGTAACCTCTTTCTATTTCAACAATGATAAATAACCACTTATGAAAATTACAAGTACAATAATTGGCAGGATATAGCTGATGTACTTTCTTGCAAAGCCCGGATATGGCAAGCCTTTTCCGATAGCTGTTTCTTTATGGAAATTATCCCACCCCCACCCACAACGCCGGGTACAAAATAGGAGGAATACCAAACTTCCCAGCGGTTCAAAACTTTTCCAAATGTTAAATCCAAACACGCAAGGTAATGACAGCAGTAACAGCAATACAAGATTGACGGCAGCTGATTTTTTTCTGCTGCATCCCGTTAAATCCATTCCATAGGTAACGATATTTTCAATTACTGCAATGACAGTGGAAATAGCTGCAAATATACATTCCGGCACTCCAATTTTTTGCATGGTTCCAAAGTCGGGATAGAGGTAGTAGCCCAATCCTATTTCCGCATTGGGGAGCATGACAGACCTGACGGCTAAGACAATTAAAAGGCAGAACAATAAGGACATCATAATTTTGGTTACACGTTCCACACCTTTTTGTAAACCGATTGCACAAATAGCAAATGAAACGACAATCACAACAAACGAGCAAACAATCATGTCATTAGGGTTTCCCAGCAAATCAGAGAATACGTTAGCAACTTCGTTTGAAGTAAGTCCTTGAAACCTGCCCTTTACCATTTCTACAAAGTAGTAAAGCAGCCACCCACTGATTACCGTATAAAACATCATCAGCAAATAGTTTCCAATGATTGTTGCATACTTAAACCAGTGCCATTTTGTGCCTTTTGGTTCCAGAATATTAAATGACAGTGCGGTGCTGCGCTGACTGGCCCGGCCCACCGCAAATTCCATTACCACATATAGCTCCTTTCCTCTTTACAAACCTATATTGAAATTGTATAATGGTACAAAACGATTATTATATCGTACAAGTACGATATAATAATACATCTAGTGCATTATAATGTCAAGAGAAAGGAGCGATTTTTTTGGATTCAATGAATATGATAGTCGCTAAAAACATTAAGCGGTTGCGTGAAGAAAATAAATTAAGCATGGACGAGCTTGCAAAGTTGAGCGGCGTTAGTAAGAGTATGCTTGCACAAATTGAACGCGGTGATGGGAATCCAACTATATCCACATTATGGAAGATTTCAAATGGAATGAAAGTGCCATTTGACGCTTTAACCGTTCGTCCCAAAAGTCCGTATGAGATTGTCAAAACATCAGAAATTCAGCCCTTACTTGAAGATGGCGGAAAAGTAAAAAACTATTCTATTTTCCCGGATAATGATAACCGTAGATTTGCAGTCTACTATCTGGAATTGGACGAGGGGAGTTATTGGGAATCCGAACCACATTTAAAGGGAACCACTGAATTTATAACCATCTTCACGGGCCAAATTGAGATTCATGCTAACGGTCAAAGGTTTGTTGTTGAAAAGGGCGAAAGCATACGAATTAGAGCCGATACCGTTCATTCATACAAAAATATTGGAAATGAATCTGCAATATTGCACATGATTCTTTTTAATCCCTAATTATGTTTCAGAGGGAGCAATTCCCAATGCAGCAGTGTCTTTTTTAGAGAGATTTGTCTATTGTGAATAGGGGCTTTTTCTGCTAAAACAATAGCGGCAAGCAGGGCGCAGCGGTACACACCGTTGCGCGTTTGCCCATTTTCCGCTATGCGAAAACTGTTTAAACCGCTTGTTGGGGGCTGCTCCCAATCCCCCGTCAAGGGCCGCTTTGCTGCCTTGCGAACGCTCCACAGGTGGAGCAGCTACGCGCCGTTACGGGCGCTGAAAACACGGCCCGGCCCGGCGCTATTGCTGGGCCTGTTTTTTTCCTTTTCCAGCTTCTCCGGTTCGCCGCCCAAAAGCTTATCCACGTTGGCCTTGGCGGTCAAAACTTCCTATATTTCTTTCTTGGCGGCGGCGTACTCCGCATAGGCTTTTTTCTTTTCGGCCAGCTGTTCGGCACACTCCGCTTGCAGCGTTTTCATGGTGGGGAGCTTTTGCAGTGTGGCAATCTCGGCCATGCGCCCCTCGGCCCGCTTGATTGTGCCGGACAGCTCGTTAAACCGGGCCGTCCCCGCCGCCGCTCTTGCGGCCAGCGCGTCATATTCCAACAGCCCGTTTTCCTCTAAAAACAGGTAAAAAACTACGAATACCCGCATAAACACTATATCTATGAACCAAACAGATAAAACAAAAAGAAGCAATTTACAACGAAATTACAACAAACGAAAGAGCCTTAAGTAACGACTTATGCAAAGAAATACAGAGTTATGAAAAAATGACACTTGAAAAGAGTGTCTTTTTCTTCTTTAGAGAAAAAGAGCGTTGTTTACATATATTTTTGGTAAGGTCTTATAAAACAAATTCAAAAAGTATAAAACCTCTCTTGACACCATTACGAATTCGTACTACAATAACAATACGAATTCGTAATATGGAGGTTTTTAAATGAAAAATTACAAAGAAGAAAATTACAGACTTACCTTAGCTATGAATAAATGCGATGAGGTGTATTATCAAATCGCAAAAGATGTCCGTGTAAAAGAAAATATGTTGTGGTTATTGTATGTGTTGGGAGATGAAAAAGAACACTCTCAAAAACAAATCTGCGAAGAATGGCTTATGCCTCGAACGACCCTTAATACTGTTGTCAAAGAGTGCGTCAATGACGGATATATTACTTTATCAAATCAACAGCGCTCAAAAGAAAAGACAATTTCTCTTACTCCAAAAGGGAAGGAATTTGCGAAAAGAGTTTTAAAGCCGGTCTATGAAATAGAGAATGATGTCATGAAAAAAGTGATTGAAGAATTTTCTGAGGATTTTATCCTTGCGTATGAACGCTATGCTCAATATTTTGAAGAAGCATACAAGAAACGAAACCGAACTGAATAAAGGAGCTTATGAAGATATATGAAAGTTTTTTTACATTTTTTAAAGCCTTACTGGAAAATGAGCTTAATTACTTTAATTGTCGTTATTTTTGATGTGGTCGGCGCTTTGATGATACCGACGATTACTGCTGATATGATAAATATTGGTGTCAATGGCGGAACGCTTGAACAGATGATACAAAAAGGATTGTTCATGTTATTGGTTACTGTGTTGTCAGGTTTAGGAGCATTGCTTGGAAGCTGGCTCTGTGCGGAACTATCCTCAAGAATTGGCAAAGATATCCGAGATGAAGTTTACGATAAATCCCTTGCCTTTTCATCCTCTGACTTTGAACGTTTTGGAACAGGCTCTATGATTACCAGAACGTTAAATGATACAAATATCATTCAGCAGGCATTTGTTATCGGCATACAGATGATTGTCCCCGTACCATTCATGTGTATTATGGGTATTGTTTTTGCATTTAACATTAATAAAGATATGGGGCTTCTTGTTTTAGGAGCTATGTTTCTTGTTGTACTGGTTGCTTCGCTCATTATTAAAAAAGCGTCTGTCATATTTTCAAAATTACAGAAATTTCTTGACAGAATGAACGTTGTTTTGCGTGAAAATATCACAGGAGTTCGTGTGATAAGAGCATTTAATAAAGAGCCGCATGAACAAGAGCGTATGGACAAATCCTTTGAAGGTTATGCAACGGCTTCGATTAAAGCAAACCAGCTTTTTTCGCTTTTGGACAGCTGGGCTTTGTTCGCTATCAATATCTGTATCGTTCTCATTCTTTATTTTGGCGGTAATTTTGTTGCAGACGGTACAATGAATATAGGCGATATTACAGCATTGACAGAATATGCTATTTTGACTTTGTTTTATATCATCATGGCACAAATGGTCATGGTATTGCTTCCAAGGGCAAAGGTATGTTTAAATCGTATCGGCGAAATTATCAACTATACTCCTGAAATAGCAGACGGGCAGGAACAAACAACGTTTGATGAAACAACAGATGAAATTGTACGCTTTGAAAATGCAACCTTTCGTTTTGGCGACGCGGATGAAGATACCTTGTCAAAAATGAACTTTGTTTGTCGAAAAGGGCAGACAACTGCTGTCATTGGTGGAACAGGAAGCGGAAAAACAACGATTGCAAAACTATTGTTGCGTTATCATGATGTTACGGCAGGAAAAGCTATGTTAAAAGGTTGTGATATTCGAGATATGACACAGCAGGAATTACGCAATCACATTTCTTATGTACCACAAAAGGCATGGCTGTTCTCCGGAACGATTGCGGATAATCTTCGATATGGAAACGAGAATGCCACGCAGGAAGAAATGTTGCACGCCTTAAAGGTTGCACAATCTGATTTTGTTCTCACACTGCCTGACGGTATTTGCTCTCATGTGGCACAAGGCGGCACAAACTTTTCAGGAGGACAGAAGCAACGTTTATCTATTGCCCGTGCTTTGATGAAAAAGGCAGATTTATATATTTTTGACGACAGTTTTTCGGCATTGGATTTTAAAACAGACGCCGCGCTTAGAAAAGCTCTCGAAGAAGAAACAAAAAATTCTGCGGTTCTAATTATCGCACAAAGGATTAGCACAATTCTTCATGCAGAACAGATTGTCGTACTTAATGACGGAAAAATTGTGGGAATAGGTACACACGATTATCTCATGGAGCATTGCTCTGTATATCGTGATATAGCAAATTCACAGATGAAAGGCGGTGCTAAGAATGGACAATAATCAGGAACTATTTGAAGAAGTTTACGAAATGAAAAATGCCAAACATACGATGCGGCGTTTCTTGGGTACGATGATGAAACAAAAAATACGGTTAATCGTCGTTTTGGTATCCGTTATATTTTATACACTTTTTACAATCATAGCGCCTTTGTATAGTGCTAAGGTTGTTGATTTGATTTGGAACAATATTCAACAGGCTTTGAGTCAGGAATATGCTTTCCGTATCACATGGCAGGCTGGTGGTATGCAGATTACAATACTTCTTCTCATTTATTTAGCAAGTGCTGGTTTTTATGCTTTGCAAAACTTCTTAATGGCAAGTTTTTCAGAAAAGCTGAATTTACAGTTGCGAAAGGAAATCAGCAGTAAAATAAACCGCTTGCCGCTTGCTTATTTTGACAATCATAAAACCGGCGAAATAATGAGCCGTGCAACGAATGACCTTGATAAAATGTCAGAAGCATTGCAAAATGGTTTGCTTCGTTTCCTGACTGCAACGGGAACAGTTGTCGGTTCGTTGGTAATGATGTTTTCATTCAGTGTCCGTCTAACCTTGATATTTCTTGGCTTTTTAGCAATTTCTTTATTTTTAACAAATATTGTTGCGAAAAAGACATTACAATATGCAACAGAAAGGCAACGTTGCACGGGAAATCTCACAGGTGTTATAGAAGAAGCATACAGCGGACGTGTTATTATCAAAGCGTTCAATCATGAAAAAGAAAGCTCAAAAATGATACATGACGCTACGGAAGAACTGGCAAAAGCTACAAGAAAGACAGATTTCATCATGAATGCAATCAATCCGCTGATTCGGCTTGTCAATCGTTTGGGACAAATACTGATAGCTGTATTTGGCGGGCTTATGCTGATTGAGGGAAAGATGACACCGGGTGTTTTTCAGGCATTTTTCCAATATGTCAATCAGGTTGGCGAACCGATTACGGAAATGTCTTATATGCTAAATTCCATGCAGTCAGCATTAGCGTCTGTGGAACGTGTATATGAATTTTTAGACGAAAAAGAAATTGTATCAGATGTTGAAAATAAAATAACCTTGACAGATATACAAGGTAATATTGGTTTTCAGAATGTACGCTTTGGCTATTCACAGGACAAAATTTTAATGCAGGATATTAGTTTTCAAGCAAAAGCAGGGCAGAAAATTGCAATCGTAGGAAGCACTGGAGCAGGAAAAACAACGATTATCAATCTGCTTATGCGTTTTTATGAAATCAATGCAGGAAATATTACTTTAGACGGTATCTGTACACAAGATATGACACGCACTGAATTGAGAAGTCATTTTGGAATGGTGTTACAGGACACATGGCTGTTTGAGGGAACGATTGCTGAAAATATTGCTTATGGAAAGCCTAACGCAACAAAAGAGGAAATCATAGAAGCGGCAAAAGCAGCTCATGCTGATTTCTTTATCAGAACAATGCCTGACGGATATGATACGGTCCTTACCAATGACGCTGAAAATATTTCCGTAGGACAAAGGCAATTATTGACAATCGCCCGTGTTGTACTCTGTAATCCAGCGATACTTATATTAGACGAAGCGACTTCTTCCGTAGATACCCGCACGGAAATGGCGATTGGCAAGGCAATGAAAGCACTTATTAAAAATCGTACAAGTTTTGTGATAGCTCACAGGCTTTCTACAGTTGTAGACGCTGATTTGATACTTGTTATGCAAAACGGCAATATTATTGAACAGGGAAATCACAAGGAGCTTTTACAGGCAAATGGTTCTTATGCGGATTTATATAACAGCCAGTTTGCATAGAGAGAGATAATATAAACGATAATAGGAATATTGAGTATTTTGGCTGGGATTGTGCTTTATTTTATAATTTGCATTATCATTGCCTTTATACGTGCATTGTTCTCAAAAAGTAATGAAAGAATAGTATGTTTTAGAGAAACATTTTGGAATTTCTTTATTGAAACATTGAACCCTTTTAACTGGATATGAGTTATACTAATTGCTTGTACCGACGGAGTGAGCCGCCCACGGTGGCGGTCGTAAGACAATACGCCACGCCAGCAAAGCTGGCGAGGGGCGGAACACTTCGGCGGTTCGGCGAGCGTAGCGAGCCTTATAAGCCCCCGTCATCTAACAAGGGGGGCATAAAAAACAAAAAGCAAAATACCATAACGTACACAATACGCTGTAACTATGCGGTGTTTTCGCATTTTTAAAGGCGTGATATTTTTCATGCCTGTATCACATATCAAAAATTGAATACTTGTAAGAACAGGACAGTTGATTTTAGATTGACTGTCCTTTTTTCATGCAACGAAACAGAAAGGACTGATGTTATGAACAACGAAGATTTTAGGAAAGACTTAAAAGACAAACGGGAACAGTACGGCGTATCACAGGCAAGTGAAGAACTGAAAAAAGAAATCACAAGGCAGTTAGAGCGTTTCAATCCACAAGAACCGCTGTTCCTGCTGATTGATTACTTCCGTGTCCGCTTTCCCACAACGGACGCTGAAAACGTCATAAAGGACGTTCTGCAACTCAACCTCAAATATATGCTTCATGAAGAATATGGGCGTTACGGCTATGAAGAACAGTATATTCTTGGGGATATAGCCGTGCTGGTATCTTCCAGCCCTGTATTGGGTGTCCTGCTGGAACTGAAAGGAAAAGGCTGTCGGCAAATGGAAAGCTATCTGCTGGCACAGGGGCGAAGCTGTTTCCTACTTTCGAGGGCATAAAGGCTATGACGGCACACAGAAGAACGGGAACGGTGTTTTGGAAAGCACAGGCAATACCCTGTATATCGGTTCAACAAGCAGTGAGGTGTATTTCTGTATCTACGAAAAGGCAAAGGAACAGCACGCAAAGAACGGAACAGATATAGAAACGGCAGAAGTCAAGAACCGCTTTGAGATACGATTGAAGAACGAAAGAGCCTATCGTGCCGTTGTTGACCTTTTGACAGACTATGACGCTGAATGTACCGCCTTTTCTATCATCAATCATTATGTACGCTTTGTAGACCCAGAGGAAAACAAACCAAAGAGCCGTTGGAAACTCAATGCACAATGGGCGTATTTTATCGGTGAGAACTGAGAAGCAATCAGGCTGACGACACAGCCAGAACCTTTTACTTTAGAACGTGCTGTAAGGTGGTTACACAGGCAGGTCGCACCAACTCTGAAAATGGTACAGGAGCTTGATAAGCAGAACCATACAACGATATTAAAGGATATGCTGGAGCATACAGAACTGAAAGAGAAACATAAGCACTTATTGGAACTGGAAAAATCGGATATAAAAGACAGGATAGACACCGCCGTACAGGAAAAAACGGACGGTGTTTTTTGATTAAGAAAAATTTTTTGAGAAATTCTCCTAAAAAAGTCATTATTGGGGCGGTCAGCGGACAGATATGGAGTGAAAGAAGAAATTTCAAAATTTTTCCGATTTTGGAAGCAAACAGCTATTTGTCGGACTGATATGTTGTGGAAGAAGAAAATAAAAAACTTTTGGATTTAGTCATTAAATTGTCTGTTGTTGTCCTTATATGGAGCAGAAAGAAAATTTTTTCAAAATCAACTTAGCAAACAGCACGTTCCGTTCCCTATATGATACGGAAAGAAGAAAGTTAAGCGATTTTTGCCAAAATGCACCGTTCCATTTGTACTAATAATGAGGAAATATAAAAAATCAAAAAAAGGTTACGTTTTCCCTCTTTGCCAACGCGGTATATACGAAAGGGAAATTTCTTCTTTCAACTGTTCTTTGATAACTGAATAAAGCGGTCAGATACGTTAGACAGACAGCGAGCCTTTGGAACAGACACGCCACGACCTTACAGCCTGCCGTGTAAGCGAGCGAACCATGCAGGGGTGAAATTCCCGTGGGCTTTAACACAAGCCGTCCGACCGCTTCAAAATCACGAGGAAAGGGGGTAATTTTATGCACGATTTGAGTATGCCGTTATGGGAAAGATACCTCATGACGATAGAGGAAGCGTCCAGCTATTTCCGTATCGGTGAGAACAAACTGCGTCAGCTTGCCAACGAGCATAAAGAGGAATGTGTCGTGATGAACGGCAACCGTATGCTCATCAAGAAAAAGAAATTTGAAAAAGTGATTGACCGATTGGAACAAATCTAGTGAAAAAGAGCCTTGTGTGTGGTAAGATGTGTATAAGTCGTTACAGCAAGGCTCTTTCTTACTTGGAAAGGAGTTAAGAAAGATGTCATCAGCAAAAAGACGGGATAACAAGAACCGTATCTTAAAAAGAGGAGAGAGCCAAAGACAGGACGGCAGATACACCTATAAATATGTGGACGCACAGGGAAAGACAAAATATGTCTACGCATGGAAGCTGTTGCCTACGGACAGGACGCCAAAGGGAAAGCGTGAGGATTTGTCCCTAAGAGAAAAGGAACGTATCATACAGCGGGATTTATTGGACGGTATCGACACAAAGGGAAGTAAAATGACCTTATGCCAGCTATACGCCAAAAAGAACGCACAGCGTCCTAACGTGATGAAAAGCACACAGCAAGGGCGGAAATACCTTATGGAAGCGTTGAAACAGGACAAACTGGGAGCAAGGAGCATAGACAGCATAAAGCCGTCAGACGCTAAGGAATGGGCAGTCAGAATGAAAGAGAACGGTTTTTCCTACAAGACAATCAATAACTACAAGCGTTCCTTAAAAGCGTCATTCCACATGGCGATAGAGGACGACTGCGTAAGGAAAAATCCATTTGATTTTCAGCTAAGCGAGGTCATAGAGGACGACAGCAAGCCCAAAGTTGCATTGAGCGAGGAACAGGAAGCAAAGCTATTAGACTTCATGAAGCAGGACAATGTTTACAGCAAGTATCATGATGATGCGCTTATCCTGCTGAAAACAGGCTTGCGTATCTCGGAGTTATGTGGACTGACAAAGAATGATTTAGATTTTAAAAATCATGCAATTCGTATCACTCACCAGCTACTCAAGGACAAGGACGGTTTCTACATAGCCGAGCCAAAGACAAAAAGCGGTTCCCGCAACGTGCCTATGAGCGGGGAAACAGAGAAAGCCTTTCATAGAGTGATGAAAAGGAGGCAGAGGCCAATATTCAAAGAGATAGACGGCTACCTCAATTTTCTGTTTCTCAGTCCTAACGGCTACCCTATGCAAGAAAGCAGTTATAAATCGGTGCTGAACGGTGCTGTAAAGAAGTATAACAAGAAGCATGAGAAAACGCCGTTGCCGAGGATAACGCCCCACAGCCTAAGACATACGTTCTGCACACAGCTTGCACAGAAGAACATGAACCCAAAGAATTCACAGTATATCATGGGGCACGCAAGCATAACCATGACACTGGATTTATACGCCCATGCGTCAGAGGCGGGAGCGAACAAAGAAATGCGAAGCCTTGTAGCGTGATTTACAACGATTTATACAACGATTGAGGGCTAAAATATGCGGAGTTAGGTTCAGTTGCACGGTGTATCGGCAAAATGAGAAAAACCGTCAAACCCTGATAAATAGGGATATATTGACGGTTTGCGGTAGTTATAAAAAGATATTCAAAAATCTATGCTGTTTTTGATAATAAAGGAGAGGGTTTAATTAACCTTTTCCCAGCCGGTAGTTTTCTTCCCGGCTGGTAGAAAGAGGGGGTGCAGGGGGAGAAAACACAGACTTTCCCCGCCTGCTTGCAAATGGGCGCATTTCCCCCTATAATGAAACTATCGGATTTATGTGCCGTCCTGCTCGGCCCTGTAATCCTCTATGGTGTCGTCAAAGTCCGGCAGGAACGAAAAAAGGAAGTACCCCCGCGCCTCCGGGTGTCCGGCCAGTTGTTCCACATCTTCCGGGAACGGCAGGCCCAGCACGCCGTACAGCGTCTGCAGTACTTCCAGCATTTCAGTTTCCCGTCCGTCCGCGTATAGGCCGGACAGGAGGGTATACACTCGGTTGGTCGTGACCGTTTCGCCGTTCGTGACCATCCAGAGCATTTCCACAAACGGCGGGGTGTGCGTCCCGGAAATCAGGTTGATATTGTCCTTGACGATTTCCCCGGACGGGCGCAGTACCCCCTTGTCAATCAGGGCTTGTTGCATGGTGTCCTCCTTGTTTTACGGTTGGAAAAATCCCGCCCTACTGTACAAAACACCGTGCGATAAGTTTTTACACTTAATGGAATGATTACCTGTAAAGCCCCATTCCGCTCACGGACGGAACCTCCTTCTCCCTCCTCCCCATCCCTTCCATCCACCCTCAATTCCTATGGAACGAATCCAGCAGCTGATTCTTAATATGCCACAGTTCATTAGACAGATCCACATGGACCGTATGGGGGTTGATCAGACGTTTGGACTCGTCCCAGAGCGTATCCAGTTCCTGTCTGCAGTAGGCCTGGATATCCATTACCTTGGGGGATTCATATACGCATTGGCCGTCCAGGAAGATGGGCACAAGCAGTTCCCTTAAGGTATAGCTGCCAGGGGACAGCATGGTCTTTTTCCAGGTCTCAATGGGGTCGAAGAGCAGCAGGGAGTTTTCCGTGTTAAACTCTTCGC
>ERZ1036416.253-NODE-253-length-19944-cov-5.078486_pt1 | contig 19944 bp, 19 predicted proteins | sample MGYA00514219_ERZ1036416 | MGnify/ENA primary metagenome ERZ1036416 (study PRJEB33795, sample SAMN09464945) | human gut metagenome | host: Homo sapiens | place: USA: Stanford, California | collected 2016-11 | study: EMG produced TPA metagenomics assembly of the...
GTCATAAATAACCGGAACAGAAAATTCCTCCGACTCATCCCTCAAAGCCGCCAGCTCCCGAATCGATACTTCCTGCGTAAAACCGACAATCTTGTAATTGCTGGTATGCACTTTTAAAAACGCGCCGGTCATCTCTCCATGAAACGCCTTTCTGTAATCAGCCGGTTTTGTCTTATTCGTGGCGCCGACCTCCAGCAGGTGCGCGCCGCTCTCTTCCATGATTTCCGGTATTCTGAAGGATCCGCCAATCTCCACCAGCTCGCCTCTTGAGGTAATCACCTCTTTTCCGCGGGCCAATGCCGAGAGGCACAGCATGGTGGCCGCGGCGTTATTATTCACGACCATAGCGGCCTGCGCTCCGGTAATTTTCCTGATCAACTGCTCCACATGGTCATGGCGCGAACCTCTGCTGCCTTTCTTTATATCGTATTCCAGGTTTGAGTAATAACCGGCCGCCTCCAATACGCTCTCGCAGGCTCTCCGGGATAGATTGGCTCTCCCGAGATTGGTGTGCAGGACAACGCCGGTGGCGTTGATGACACGGCGCAGGCTTTTTCCCTGCTCTTCAAAGACCCTTTGTTTCACCAGTCCGGCCAGCTCCTCCACCGCCGGGATTTCCTCTCTTCTCCCATCGATTATCTCTCTTCTCACCATATCAATCACCTCGCGCAGCGTCTCCACAACTACCTGCCGCGGCATTATTTCCGTAAAAAAAATAAGATGCTCATCCTGCAGCATCTCATCAATTTTAGGGAGTTTTCTCAGTAATTCCTGATTTTTTCCCATCATTATCACTCCTTCTGCCCCGGATATGGTTTGAACGGAGGAGGTGGGAATCGAACCCACCCGGGAGGCTCTTAACCCCCCACAACGGTTTTGAAGACCGCGAGGCACACCAGCAACCTATCTGCCTCCATATCCTTTAACAGTCCTAACAACAGGCCCATTGGGCTGTCATTATACTATCATGTATTAAATTGTATGTCAATTCTCATATTTGAATCAGGCCCGGATCCTGCCTCTGTTACTGTTCACACCATGCCAAAAAGCGGCATGCTGTAAACAATAACACGCTTCGCGATGCACAGAAACTGCAAAAAACGCAGTTTCGCGCCGTGAAACTCGGGATTTTCGGAGGGCACTGTCCTGTGCTGTTTCCAGACAGTATCCCTCTCTCCCTCCGGCTCTCATCCGATGTATCCGGCTTCTTTCAGCGCGGCAACTGCTTTATCATGCTCCGCCTCCGCCATAAGCACGATCGGACCGGTGCAGCCCATTCCGCTTTCCGCATATATTCCGGCTTTCCACAGCGTTTTTACCGCATCCTCCAGATCCATCACTTCAATGCCCGGGATCTGGGCGGTGCAAATTACCTTGGGCGGCATTTTTACATTATCTGAAGCTGCTCCCTCTTTACCGGAAGCATTCAGTTCTTTCAGAATTTCCTGAAGGCCGGCCTGATTTGCTCTTGAAAATTCTCCGGCGGCAATTTCCTTCCATCCCCGGCTCACCAGATTCGCGGCAAACTCCACCGCTCCGGCTATAACCGGCGCTCCCGAGGCCCTGGAGACAATCAGAATCAGACGGCCGTAACCGGGACCGATTCCCGGCCCGTAGCCAAAGCCCAGAGACTCATAACTTCCTCCGGATGTATAGGCGGACAGAAGTTTTACCATCAGGTTTCCGGTGAGAGAATCCATAACCATGATATCCGGCGTTCCGCAGAGCAGATCATTGCCGCGCATCACAATGCCGCCGTCCGACCTTGCCGAATCTGCAAAGCGGATATCATATCCGCCTTCTTTTAATCTTAACAGGGCGCGCTCCGCCTGTCTGGCTCCGTCAACATTGGCGATTCCCACCGTTGGCGATTCAATTCCGTCGGCTTTTGCGGCAATCACCCCATAGACTGCATTTTTAACCATGCCGCACACACGGTCGGTATCGGAAATGCCGGTTGTGGCCGCCAGATACATGGGTTTTCCTCTTGCAGGAGTCACCACCTTACCTACCGTGGCAACTCCTACAGGAAACGGATAGTGCATCGTCACCGCGCCGTCTATCTCTCCTGCATCCAGCATCTCCTCCATTTTCCTGTGGATATCTCCGCCTTCAATCAGTATTGCTTTATTTCCTGCTCTTTCGATAAGACGCATTGCCTCATCTATATTTTCCCTGCCATGCTCACTGCCTTCCGAAGCGAAGCCAATCACCGGCTTTTTGCCATACCGCCCCGTTTCCAGAGCATCCGCCACCTCAAGAAAGGTCTCTGCGATCATCGCCTTGATTTTTCTTTCAGACATAGTTTCTCCCTTTCCTATGGCTCCGCTGATTCCTCTTCCCCCATCAGACCTTCTGCAAACGTCCTCATGGCCCGGCCTATCAGGGCTTTTATCCGGCTTTCATCGATGGCCTCTTCTTTCCCGGACCCTGCCGAACCGTCGTTAGCCTGAACCACAAATGACACTCCGTCGAAGAGGTTCGTCATTCTGCCCAGGAAAAGGCTGCCTTTACCGATAATCATGGCACGGCTGATTTCTCCACCAAGCATCTCATCGCGCATTGCTCCCAGATACGGTATCCCGGACGGAATATGGCCCTGGGTCGGCGCCCAGCCGGTCATCCCGTGTTCCTTTACGAAGGACTTGATATCGCTCCGCTCCAGTTCGCCCTTCTTAACGCCCAGCGCGGCGATCATTTTATAGTTTGCCTCCGGCACGTCTCCGGCGCCGGCCGGCTTTGTGATATCGGGATTCTGCATCTCGGGGGCATATTTGTCAATATCCGGAATCTTCAGTCCCGCTTTCTCAAGGGGCGCCGTCACCAGAGACGAAATGACATTCTGCGGCGCTGAACCTGTTCCGATGGTATGATATCCAACTATATCCGTACAAAGCTGCGGATTGACGCCGTCGTCAGCGCTCAGCAGCGCTGAAAATCCGGCAATGGCATCCTCCAGAACGGGAAGTCCTTTTTTCACATGATCCTTGGCATTCATTCCAAGCTTTGCGGTGCAGCCTCCCGCGGTCACTACCACATTTTTGAATGTTCCTGCCTGCACCAATGCCGCTGCGTGCAGGAGTGCGTGGGCAGGCCCTGCACAAAAGCCCCTGACATCGCTTCCTGTTGCATTGACGAAACCGGCAATTTCCGCCGCCGCTTTTGCAAAATTCCCGCCGCCTCTCTGATTCATATCGCCGCATGCTTCCTCACAGCAGTCTATAACGTAATCCACAGAGTCAGGGGCAACCCCTGCTTTGTGAACCAGCTCCAGAAGGGAGAGGACATTCGAGGCTTTTGTCACAAGATTTTCCAGCATCACATGGGCTGACAGGTTTACATCCACGTCATGTGCTCTTTTAACGGCTCCGACAAGCACATTGTTGTGATACAGTCCCTCTGCATGCTCTTTTTCCACCAATTCGTGTATATAATCTGATGAGTTGTCATTTTTATCTAAAACCGCCAGCTGTTCCTCTGTAAAAAGCTTCTGTTTTTCCAGCTTTTTCTTCACTCCGGCGGCAAACTCCCGTTCAAGCATTACCAGTTCAAATGCGTCACAGATTTGGATTAATCCATAAAATTCATCCTGCGGCATTATCTGCCCATATCTGCCTTCGCGAACCGCTCCGCTCCATTTTTTATCGTAATAAGGAAATTCCGTGGCAGCTAAATCAGCCGGTTTTGCATTCCCGATGTACACCTGATTCGGTATGTAATTCACTGCATCCTCAAAGCTTCTCAAATGTCCCGGAAGTTCTTTTAAATACTCTGAATCCGGATTTACTACCCTCTCCGTCGTCTGTGTCGTCCCATTATGTAACACCATATCGGGCGTGATTGCCAGTGTATAGCTGGCGCCTTTTATAACCGGATACCCATTCATGTTTTTACCTTCACCTCGTTAAATTTGGAAGAAAGCTGTGGAGAATCCGGGAATTGATACCTGGCGGTTTCCTATATTCTTCAGGATACCGATTCTCCGGATTCTGTATCAGCCTCTCACGGATTACAGGTATTTACAAAATTCCTCACGGATGGTGGTCATTTCTTTCGTAATGTCATCGACATCCAAAACCATCTCCATCATGCTGATCTGTTCATCGTAAACACCTTCGTCAACCTCTGACTTAACTCCATCTTCACAAATGTGATAAACACGTAGTCCCAACTGGACTCCTGCTAAAGGACCTGCGAATGTGGGATCACCTGCGGTTACGGTTTCAGCAGCAAGACCTGCCGCCTCTCCTTCTGCCGCGCCGAGAACGACTACTATGTTCTCAGGACCGTACTGGTCTGCATAATCCTTAATTCTTTTTTGATTCTCCAGATCCATAGCACCCGCGCTCGTTCAGACAAAGCATTCGGTAGATGAATAAACTACGTCAGCGCCTGCCGTCTTCACGCATTCTGCTATGGCAGGGCCCGGAATGCCGTCGCGGTCGCCAATTATAACGACCTTTTTGTCTTTCAAAATTGCCATATGCGTTCCTCCTTACCTGTTTTTAAAGTTCCAACCGGAACCATCCATCTATAACAACGCTCCTGAACGGGGCGGCTGTTACCTTAAACTTCTAATTGTCCGCCTGTAAATTAGCTTTAATCATTGCCTCGATATTCTCCGGTGTTGCCTCTTCTTTGACGCATTCCTGGATTTTTAATCCATCCTTATAAACGGCAATGACCGGAAGTCCCAGCACTTTCTGGCCGATAGCCAGCCTGCGTGCTTTCGTCGTATTCAGCGAAGTGAATTTCATCTGTTTTCCATAGGTGTCCTCCATCGCATGAACATGCGGCATCAGCGCCTGACAGGGAGCGCATCCGTCTCCGTAGAAATCGACGAGAACCGGTCCTTTTGCTTTCAGCACCTCTTCCTCAAAGTCGTCCTTGGTTAAATCTACCATGGTGTTACCTCCTTCTTATAATCGGCCTGTCAATAAACATGGCCGTCCAGTTCAGCGATATATTTTTCTGCCTGCATAGCGGCAATTGCGCCGTCCGAAGCTGCCGTCACTACCTGGCGGAAACTCTTGACCCGGACATCTCCGGCGGCATAGACACCGGAAATGCCGGTGCGCATGTCTTCGTCCGTCTTGATATATCCTTTTTCCATGTCAAGGAGCCCTTCAAACAATTCGCTTCTCGGCACGTTGCCGATGAATCCGAATAAGCCAAACATACCGTCATCCGGATCCGCATCCACTCTCGTAAGTTCCCCTGTCTTCACATTTCTGACCGTCATCCCGGACAGGATTCCGTCCCCGTGAAGCTCTTCCACCACACTGTCCCACATGAAATTCATCTTAGGGTTCCTGAATGCCTTCTCCTGGATGGATTTTGCCGCGCGAAGCTCATTCCTGCGGTGTATTACGGTAACCTTTCTGGCAAATTTGGTCAGGTATATGGCTTCTTCCACAGCGGAATCGCCTCCGCCCACAACAAATACCTCTAAATCTTCAAAGAAATTGGCGTCACAGGTCGCACAGAAGGAAACGCCCTTTCCTACAAATTCGCCCTCCCGCCTGCATCCAATCGGCCGCGCGTAAGCTCCGGTGGCAATTATCAGTGCCCGGCACTGATATGTGTCCTTTTTACCGTACAGCTTCTTGACAGGCCCCTCGAGTTCCACCCGGTCAATCGTATCGCATGCACGCTCCGCGCCGAATCTGGCCACCTGTCTGGTCATACGGTCAATCAGGGAAGGGCCGCTTTCCCCCTCCACAATCTGCCCCGGATAATTCTCAATTTCATCTGTAATGGCAATCTGCCCGCCGTCCCTGGCTTTTTCGATAATCAGCGTGGACAGGCGGTATCTGCCGGAATAAAGTCCTGCCGCAAGTCCGCCGGGACCTGCGCCGAGTATGATTACATCATAAATTTTGTCCATCTGTTATGCTCCTCTTACTTCTTCCACTCAAAAACGGTCTGCTCCGTCACAGGGGTCTGCAGGGCCTCGAGTGCCTTCCCGACAATCTGTCTGCGGATATCCATCTCTTCCTCATGAGTCAGGGCCGGATTGCCGAGAGGATGGGGGATCGCAACAGCCGGAACAATCCGGTTCGCTCCAACCGTCAGGGAAATCGGTACGACCGTGGCAATATGAACCACCGGAATACCATAAGCTTCAATTGCTTTAACCATCGTTGCACCGCAACGAGTACAGGTCCCTCAGGTGGAGGTCAGGATCACGGCGTCCACATGGTCGTCAACCAGCTTCTGTCCGATTTCCTTCGCATATTTCGTAGCGTTGGCAACGCTTGTTCCATTGCCGACCGTTGTATAGAAATATTGGTGAAGGCTCCCGATTTTTCCTTCCTTTAAAAATTCACGAATAATATCCACCGGCAGTACACGGTCCGCATCCTGATTTGCATAGGAGGGATCATATCCGCCATGGGCCGTCTCATAAGACTCTTCCGTTAAATCCGTCACGTCTTCGATATTATAACAGCCATACTTGGAGGCGCTGGATGATTCAATGTGATCCGGATTCCCCTTTGGCACAATACCGCCGGATGTGACAAGCGCGATTCTTGCAAAGGCCATGTTTTTTATCGCCGGACCGGGCTCTACCCTGTCAAAGCTGGGCATCGGGTATTCCGTCACATACTCTCTGCCGTTTAATTTGTTGACCAGCATATCGACCGCACGGCCGGCTCCTGTCTTTTCCTCGAAAAAGTTGACCCGGATCCCGTTCGGCATATACCCCTCTTCCTTCGATGAACCGACGGGTTCATTTTTTACCAGCTTAAGCGCTAAAGGAGCCATCTTTTTTACCGCCCCGCGCATTCCTGCGGCGCTGTTTTTTGTTTCACAGATGTAGACCTTATTCTTATACATATCTGCGCCCGGATTCTCTTTATACATGCCGGTTACAACCGGAATTCCCAACTGTTCTTTTACCGCTGCGGCAACCGTGCCGCACGCCACGCCGTACCGCCCGGCGTTGAATGCAGGACCGCAGATTACGCCGTCCGGATTTTTTTCTCTGATCATCCCGAGAACCGTTTCCGTAGCAGTATCCACATTCTCATTAAAATAGGAGTCGCCGCAGATTATGGTGGCCACAATCTCCGCTTCCTCTCCGAAGGCCTGGGCAAAAGCCAGTCCCGGCCCCATTCCGCCCTCTCTCATCTCAGGCGGATAATCGGCCTTTTCTTCGCCGCCGATATTGGCAAAGAACTGATTTATATAATGTACAAACTTTAATTTTGCCATTTTATTCATTCCTTTCAATCATTCAGGTTTGAAAGCGCTTCGCGCTGTCTGATATTACCGGGCGCTCAAACGGTTGAATCCCATCTCGTTGGTCGCTCCCGTGATCACCTGCAGCTCCGCTTCAATAGAACCGTCCTCTTTCAGGCTGCCGTCAAATCCGCCGGCAATAATATCCGCCACTTCCGGATAACCAATCACCTTGTCCATTGGCGGCAGGGTAATCAGCATGTTGGCATTGCCTCCTGTTACGACGGCATCCGCTGCCGCATCCGCGTCGGCCAGAGACTGGGAAGCTCCGTCACGCCCGGCATATTCATCGGTGATGATAACCGTCTTTATGCCTTTTGCCTCGATTTTCCTGCAGTTCATGATAAGATCGGTATCCGGATTGCCGAACCCTTCCTGGGAGACAATGGCCCCATCGACGCCCAGCCATTCGCACAGCTTAGCCGTGGCATCCGAGGAACGCATCTTATCGGCAAGGTACACATTCTCATTGGTTATAATCACACTCACAAAATTCAGTGTTTTTCCATGTTCTTCAAACAAATGCTTGATAACCGGATTGTTCAGATGGTGATACGTAGTATTCTTGTCACAGGCAGATACACAGTTGCCGCTCAAAACTGCGCCGTCCATGGTCTCTGTCGGACAGAGAATCGTGGGAAGAGACTGTTTCATATCCACCCCGTACACGTAGGTGTCATGCATAAGTCCCTGGCTCTGGAGCATCAGTACATACGCCACTCTCGGAAGATCCGGATACAGCCTGATGCCCTCCTTGACGGACGGTGTTTCATATGTTTCCACAGTTTCGGCCGTGATGTCTTTTGCCAGTTTCCCTATGTAATCGGCAGTTTTCAAGCCTGCCATGCGCACTGCCTTCTCATGAGCGTGCTTTTCGATCCCCTCAATTGGTTCACACACAACAACCAGATTGTGAAGCTGCGAAAACGGAGTGTACTGCGCTCCGGTTCCGCTCATGTCAATAATCCCCTCCTGAAAACCTACAATCTTGCCGGCCGTGACCACGCCGCAGCCGCGCAGCACATTGGTTCTGCCGCTCCCCACAGTGGCTACTTTGGAAATGATACCCGGGAATAGTCCGCCGTCCCCGCTTGTTTTTACTCTCGGCTCAATCACGTCCTTAACCGGCATAATACGGATACTGTCCCCCGGATGTGCAACTTCCAGCTCCACCGACTTCAAATTCCCGTCCTCCAGCAGAATTGCTTTCAATTCTTCTTTATTCACAGTAACCGTGCCGCCCTCTACCCTGGATTCAGATCCGAACCGGATATCCCTGATTGGAATAATTCCTAATTCAAGCTTCATCTTTCCACTCCTCCTTCTTTCTCCCTAAGCCGGATCCACACTCCCATTCGGCTTATAAAAGAATTTTACTGATTCACTCTAAATATAAGCAATTTCCATGCCAAAAAAGAGCAGCCCCCCGCAAGCTTTTAAAAACCATATTCCGGGACCGCCTTCCTGCTCACGGCAGAGGGAATTTTGACATCTACCATTCTGTCAATTGGCAACGATTTGTCAACATTGTCATTTTCGTGCAGCAAGAAAAAAAGACCGGCCTGAATGGATCCATTTTTCAGGCCGGTCTTTCCCTTTTCTTCTGTTTTTCTTCTAAATGCGGCTGACTGCACTTTCAATCAGCGACTGATCGATATAGCGGAAATCCTTCTTCAATTTTTCATCCCACTCGGGCAGCGGTTTCTCCATAAGAAACTTGCGGCAGGTCATAATGCTGTTCTCCATCACTGTAATAAATTCCTGAAATTCCTCCGGATCCACCTTTCCGTCGGATATCATCACCGTCTTGTATGGATTTTGGTTCGGTTTGATGCTGCCTGCCATCGGATGTGTCTCCAGGCGGCTCCCTCCGTGAATCGCGTCCCTCGCCTTTATCAAAACATCCAGACAGCCCGCATCCTCCAGATATTCCACGTTCAGTTCCTTCCCGTATGCGCCGTAGCGCTCTTTTACCAATTCATTGTTTGTAATAAGCGTATACAATTTATTCAATGTCCTCCCCTCTTTCCCTATCAGCGTATCCGCCGGCAACTATCCTCTATCGTATCAGAATTCATTCTATTCTTCCACCGGAATTTTATATTTCTGCGGATCATCCTCCCCGCTTTCCTCCCTCCGCCTTGCCATCCCACATCCCCTGTGATATACTATGAGCACTTAGCGAGGTGTTTTCGAGCTTAGTGCGAGTCACATCGATACACTTAACGAGGTTCTTCCCGAGTTTAGTGTATCGATGTACTATGAGCACTTAATGAGGTGTTTTCGAGCTTAGTGCGAGTCACATCGATACACTTAACGAGGTTCTTCACGAGTTTAGTGTATCGATGTACTATGAGCACTTAATGAGGTGTTTTCTAACAGAACAAAGGAGGTATACGCATGGCAGATATATTATTGACATCTATGACAGCGCACCGCGGCTGAGCGGCCAAAATAGGCCCTGATGCCCTGGCACAAGTTTTGTGCCATTTACCCAAATTTAATGATCCGAATTTGCTGGTAGGCTTTCAAACCAGCGACGACGCGGCCGTCTACCGGATAAGCGATGAACTGGCCTTAATCCAGACTGTCGATATATTCCCGCCGATAGTAGATGATCCTTATTCTTACGGCAAAACGGCCGCCGCCAATGCACTCAGCGACGTGTACGCCATGGGCGGAAGGCCCAAGCTCGCCATGAACGTATTCTGTTTCCCGGAGACGCTTCCCAAGTCTGCGGTACAGGCTATATTGCAGGGCGGTTATGAAAAAGTACAGGAAGCGGATGCCATCATCTGCGGCGGACACACGATCCAGGATCCTGTTCCGAAATACGGTCTGAGCGTAACCGGCTTCGTTCATCCGGATCGCATACTGCGCAATAACACCATTCAGCAGGGAGATGTTCTGATTCTCACCAAAGCGCTGGGAACCGGAATCCTCACAACTGCATGGAAAGGCAGCCTTTTAACCGTCCCACAGCAGAGGGAGCTTCTCTCTTCCATGGAAATGCTGAACCGGTATGCTGCACAAACCATGGAGCATTTCTCCGATATCCACGCCTGCACGGATGTAACGGGTTTCGGCCTGTTAGGACATGCATATGAGATGGCGGCCGGCAGTAATCTGAGTATTGCAATTGATTCCATGGCCCTACCCGCCCTGGACGGAGCCGTCGATGCAGCCGCCATGGGACTGGTACCGGCAGGAGCTTACAAAAACAGGGAGTATTTAGATAAGCTGGTCAATATAGGCCCTTCTGTTCCTGATTCATTATCGGATTTAATGTTCGATCCCCAGACCTCGGGAGGTCTGTTGATCTCTGTTCCCGAAAAAACCGGTATCGAACTTGTAAAACGGCTGAACGAAAAGTGTCCGGCCGCAAGAATAATCGGACAGGTGGAGACATTGGATAAGTATCCGCTGACTGTCTTATAAATCAAATTCAAGCCGTAAGGCAGGCCGCCGTGAAGTTGCAGAAGCAATATAACGGCGGCCTGTTTTACATTTTGCTTAATCGGACAATACTAAAAAGACAAAATAACCGCAAGTAAAATCAAGCGGCACACTCTCCGGATCCTTATAATGATTACAGGGTGGTTGAAAGAGGAGAAGAAACACATGTACGAATGGCAGAAACAAATACAGGTAATTGTTGATGAAATTGACAACTGCATTAAACACTATAATGATGAAGCGCTGACCCTGCGTTTCCTTTCCCAGAGGCTGGGCTATTCCGAATATTACACAACAAGGAAATTCAAAGAAATATCGGGCATGCAGTTCCGCGACTATCTGCGTCACAGGAAATTGGCCTTTGCGTTAAAAGAAGTCCGGGACAGCAGGAAAAGTCTGCTGGATATCGCCTTTGATTACGGTTTTTCATCACATGAAGCATTTACGCGGGCATTCAAGGGAACCTATGGCATCACTCCGAGCGAGTACCGCAAAAAACCGACGCCGGTCGTTCTTCGTACAAAAATAAACTCCTTCGACCGCTACTTTTTAGGATTCGGAGAGATTGGCATGATAAAATCCACGGACGATGTTAAAATTTATTTTGTAACCATTCCCGCACACAAATTTCTGCACATTAAAAACTATGAAAGCAACGGATATTGGGATTTCTGGCAAAAGCAGAGTCTCATTCCGGGGCAGGACTGTGAAACCATTTGCGGCTTACTCGACAGTATTAAAGGCAAGCTGGACGACGACGGCGGAAGTGAATCCAACAGCAGCAGCGGCCAGCTTATGGCCTATATCAACGATCCGGAAGGCAGGCTCTGCGATTGGGGCTTTCCTCGCACCGAGTGTTATGGCGTACGCCTTCCCATGGATTATCAAGGTGAAATTCCGCCTCAAATGCTCATGGCCGATATCCCGGAAGCTGAGTATATGGTTTTTGAACACGGGCCCTTTGATTATGAGCAGGAAAACCGCAGCGTAGAAGATCTCGTTGAAAAAGCCATGGCTGATTTCGATTTCACCGGCACCGGATACTGTTACGACACCACTCCGGGCAGAATCATTTATTTCTATCATGATCCGGAGCGGTTTTGGAAGTATATCCGGCCGGTCAGAAAGGTATAACGATAACCTGCACGCTCCGCGCACAGGTTACCGCCATCAATCGGCAAAAAGAGGATTTCATGCAATAACCTGCAAGAAATCCTCTTTTATCATTCATCTGTTTTCCGTTTTACATCTTGCGGCAGTTCCCGTTAATCTTCCCAGTAATCAGGCTCAATCGGCTCGCGTGCCAGTGACTTCCCATCATCACTCTGCTCGTCCACCTGAATAATCTGTCCGGAGGAATTCGTCTTATACTTGGTTCCGCTGGAATCTTTAACGGTAGTGGATTTTACAATTTTACCCGAGGTACTGACGAGATAAACCTTATTGTCGATCTTGATGGCCTCATACTTGGTTCCGCTTTCCGCCTTCTGAAGCTTGCCCATATAAAACAGGTAATTATCTTTGACACCGGTATAACCGCGCCCTGCTTTGGTTCCTGATTCGGTGAAATAGAAATCGCTCTTGGTACCGTCTCCCTCTTCCACCGTGCCCTTCCCTTTCACAACAGAGCTTGTTGCCTTGTTGCCAAAGTAATAGCAGGCATATTCATCGGTATTTCCGATTCTAAGTCGTCTCAGTCCGTAAACCGGATTCCCCTTCTCGTTAAACAGATATGTAATCCCGTTGATTCTTACTAAATCGCTGGTCGATGCCTCTTCTGCCGGCGGCCCTACCTTAGGAATACCGCTGCTGGAGAAATAGTACCACTCCACTTCATTCCCCAAATCCATATCCAGATCATTGTCTTCCGGCGGAGTTGACGAGTACCACCCTGTCTGCGCTTTGCCGTTCTCCTGGAAAAAGCGGTAATTTTCAAAGCTTCCATCGGCCTTATCCCCCATGTTCACCCAGCCGGTCTGCATTGCCCCCGTCTCGCTGAAACAGTAATAAACGCCGTCTATCTTATATAGTTTATAATCTCCGCTGCTGATATTCGGCACATACTTCTTGCCGGAGCTTTGGAAATAATACCAGTGCTTGTCCTCATCATCCTCAAAAGGCACTGTCTTATCATCAAAGGAATCTTTATCTTCCGGATCCTGTAAATACTGCCAGCCCGTACGCATTGCCCCGTCGGAACCTGTATAATACGTATCGTCGTCCACCCAGCCCGTCTGCATTACACCGTCACTGTCAAAATAATAGTACTTATTATCAATCTTTGACCAGCCGTCCGTTATTATCTTGCCGCTGTTGCTGAAGTAATACCAGACCATCGTATTCTCTTCATCCCAGCCCGGATTCTTCTTCTGCAGCTTCAGCCACTTATTTGTGACCATAATGCCGTTATTATCCACGTAATATTCATCATCAGCCCAGGAATTTACTGCCATAACCCCCTGAGAGTTCAGGTAACGCCAGAGACCGTCGGCTCCCTTCTTCCATTCATTCGTTACCTTATAATTATTAGAATCATAATAGACCCAGTCTGTCCCTGACTGCTGCCATCCTGCCGCATATGCGGTCAGCGTCGCCGTCCCCAGCGCCAGCATCATGGAGAGGGTAAAAACAGTGATTCCTCTCTTCCTCATATAAATTCCTCCCGTTGTATACAATACTCTACCATACATTCTATCAGGGGAAGGAAAAATGTTCAAGAAGAATTATCTTTCAATTTATTTACGATCCTATAATCTATTATAATAACTCCGTGAATTAATGTTCCTCATATAACTTGCCGTTTAAATTAATCCCAGTAAACTCAGAAATACTCTAACTGCCAATAAAATAGTTACAACAAAAATAAAGCCCATTATCACATTAAACCAGGTTTTATTCGCATATTCTCCCATAAATTTTTTATCACTGGAAATCCTCCAGACTATTCCGCAAATAAATGGGAGCAAGAGTCCGGTAATTGCCTGAACTGCTATGATAAGCTTTGCAGGAGCCGCTCCAAACGCTAAAATAAATATAATCGGTACAATACCTGCGCCTAAAATACAAATTCGGCTGCGCAGTGCTTTTTTATCCATCGGCTGATCCGTAGCCTGGTTAAGCAACATTGGCGTCAATTCCATTCTGAACATACCTGAAGAAAAAGCAGCCCCCCATAATCCTAAGGAGAATAATATACCTGCATACTTCCCCAAAATCGGAGTAAGCTGTGCCGCCATGTCGGCTGCGCTTGTTACTTTAATTCCTAACGGATGTAAATTACATGCCGAACAAATCAATATTGTCGAAGTTAGTATGGCGGTTACGATTGTCCCTACCACTAAATCTGTTTTTGCAAACATTTTTTTCTGTACGGGAGAAAGCTTACTTTCCGGTGAATTGCTGTTTAAATATTTTTCTTTATGCAGGGCTGACAATGTTATGGGAATATCATAAACCATAGTTGTTGAAAGCATAGCCAGAACCAGATAGAAGTTGGCTTCCGGCACTTGGAACGAAAAGCCTTGTGAAGCAATCTCCGACACGCTTGGCCTAGAGCCTATCATTGTAAAAACAAATGCAGAAACCATCAAAATAATTAAAAGTTTAGTGAAATTTTCAAGCCATCCATAATTCGTACATAAAACCATTATCAGGGCTGCAACTACCGTAATAACACACCAGGCCGTCAATGAGATAGCAGGAACAAAGTAATTCAGTGCCATAGCCGCACCGACAAAATTAGCCGCCTGCGAAATGCATGCACAAAAGTACATTGCCACAAACATTATTACTGCCAGCTTCTTGCCAAACCGAATTCGTATTGCTTCCAGTATCGTCACGCCCCTGTTAAGTGTCAAATTGATAGCCGGCAATTGATAGAAAAATGCGGCAAGTGCAGAAAAAACGATTACCCATAATAATGAATATCCATAATTAGCCCCCATTGTAGAAGCTGTTGTTACTGTTCCCGGCCCAACCACTACGGCAGCAATGACAATTGCAGGACCTATTGCTCTCAAATATTCCCTAACCGACACTTTTTTTTCCATTGTATATCCCCTCTGCCTATCTGCTAAATCACAACAACTCCCCTATCTAAAATAACTGTATCATCTGCAGTCAAAGTTGGATTTTTAAACACCATATCCATATGCAAGCGGCTGGCTGTATTTCCCCCAAAGCCAATATTATCTCCGCAAGCCAAATGAACCGTACCGCTGCACCCCTCATCTTCCAGCATTCTTCCCGTTAAACTGCATCCCGGATTTAATCCCAATCCTATCTCTCCAATTATATAGGCATTCCTATCACCAGACTCTTTCAGAATTCCGGCAAATATTTCTGCCTGCTGCCCCCCTTCAATACCAACTATCTCCCCTTCTTTCACCGTCAGCTTGATTGGTTCAGTTATGATACCTAATCCCGGAAATGGGATACTCCCGTCCACAATTACAATACCTTCTGCTGTTCCCTCAACTGCACACGTTGCACACTCTACATCAGGCGGTGAAGACGAAATTCCGGCCGTCAAACTTCTGCCAATTTGGGGAGTAGGTTTTCTTCCCTTGATGGAACATTTAAAATCTGTACCTAATTCTGTCGTAATGTGGCAGGTTTCCTTTCCCTCAAAGATGCCGGCAATATTCATACACAACTCCCCTAATGCATAAAAATCACTGTACAATCCACCTTTTTGAAGCATCTCCATACTGTAGTCCACCATATTTACAAAACGGGCACCCTTTTTGCATGCCTCTTTTTTGGCCTTAGAATGAAATAATGAAAATCTTGTACATCCAAAAATCACATCAGCTTCCATCATCGCGGCACGGACCAACTCCGGAGGATCCGCTGCATGCATTCCAGTCTCCTCCATCATCACCAATGTTTTCTTTGGGAAATCTACAGCAGCATCGAACAATACATTCGCAATCTCTACGCTAGAAGGATCCGTTACGATTAATACCTTTTCGCTTTTTTGACAGCCACCGCAAACTTTCAGTAAAATGTCTGCCGCTTTGTTATGTTCTTTCATCATGTATTCCTTTCTAAATCAATCTTTTCGTCATTACGCCTTCCTTTAGACTCCAAGAATGCATTTAATTCTGTATTTTTTATATCTGTTATAAACATGTGTCCCGGAGAATGTGTCAACACGAGAGGAAGTTTGGCATTTTCTACTGCTGCCTGGGGAGTAACTCCACAGGGCCAAAAAACAGGCACCTCGCCTTCCCGGATCTCAACAGCATCACCATAATCCGGGTTCATTACATCCTCAATGCCTATATCCTCAGGGCTTCCTATATGAATCGGAGCTCCATGTACATAAGGAAATTTCCTGGTTATTTCACAAGCCAGCTTCGCATTTTCAGGAGTCATCGGACGCATCGTACATACTAATGGTCCTTCAAATGGTCCTGCCTTTTTTGTCTTAATGTTAGTTTTAAACATTGGGACAAAACATTTTTGCGTCAAATGCCGCATTTCGATTCCGGCTTTAATAAGCGCCTCTTCAAACGAAAAACTACAGCCCAGCAGAAAGCCTACAAAGTCTTGCTCCCACATACCTGAAATATCATTTACAATATCATCCAATGCACCGTTTCGGTAGACATAATATTCACAAATATCCGTGGTAATATCACCGTCTTCTGCCATATCTTTTGTTTTTGGTGTACCTTTCAATACTTCAAGTATAGGACAAGCATACGGATTATTTTGGGCATATTCTATAAAATAATCAGCATATATTCCCGGCATAACTACCAGATTAGCTTGTGCATACCCCTGACACATTCCCGCAGTAGGCATGTTAAATTCATTATTCCGGATTTTTACACGTATTTCCTCCGGACTGATATGTATATACGGTTCAATATTAAATGGCATTAACCACATACCTTCCTTTCTGTTCTGTATCTCAGTTATACAAAGCGAAATCCACTGCCTCCCAAAACCCGATCCAGGCTCCCGCATGCAGAAAGAGGAACATATTTTCCGGAAACTCCCCCTTCTGAAAAACTGGAAACACGGATTTCGAAATCAATCCCGTCCCCGGCCAGATGAATTATATGAGTATTGGTGTCAACCGATGGATCGGCCGTTATCTTAGACCGGGTGCGGTCAAAGCCAATTCCGGCAAGTGCAACAGCGGCATGTACATTGACATTCCTCGGAAATAATTCAGTTGCCTTCCTGGTAGTTCCTTCGAATAGAACGGTTACTTCCTTATCATCGCGTCCAAGGCTCTTTGGATTCTTGATTGTCTCAACACTTACTTCCTTCAGGACATCACGGCCGTCAAAAATACCATCCAACCCAAGAATTGCCCCATGCGGCAGGAATACATTCGTACCATACCTTTCACAAAGTTCCTTTGCCTGTTCTCTTAAACCATCGTCACGGAAGGCTGTCATAGAAAACGGCATGATACTGCAGCAAGGCAGGATTTTTGCGAGATGATCAGATAACACCGATGCCTGCGCACATTCCACTACCAGATCAAGTCCATTAAATATACTTTCTGTAATTTCATTCACCACTTTAATACCAAAAATTTCAGCTTCATTCAAAAAAGGATCGTAGATGAAAACAATCTCGCCATTTTTATTTTTCACAATATGCTCAATCATGGCTCTGCCTATTTTTCCACCGCCTAAAAATGCAATTTTCATTTTCCTTGCTCCTCCATTATCCGTGCTTACGGTACCGTTCCATAATCTGAAGCAGCCGTTCTATTCCGGCAACCGCCTTGTCTTTATCCTGCGAAAAATTAATACGAAACTGCCAGATACATTTCGGATCGAATTCCGTGCCGGGAGTCACTGTCACATCAGCCATCTCTCGGACAATCCTGATAAAATGATGAAGTGATATATCCAGTTCAGGAATCCTGATAAATAAATAGCTTCCGCCTTCTGCCGGTCTGGCATAAACCCCCGGTACGCCTGCCAATTTTTCCATAATTGCATCATGTATTTCCTTATGCTTTGCCGTCCGGGCCGCCATCCAGCCGTCCGGTTCATTAAACCAGGTGGTAAATACGGCCTGATTATATCCGCTGCACCTAAGGGACATAATAGCCTGGAGCTTTTCCATGCGTTCAATTATTTCTGCATTTCCGAATGCCGCCCCCAGCCGGTATCCGCTGAGCGATTCCGTCTTCGACGGCCCCATAATGGTAACCAGATTATCCGGAATCTCTTTCTGAGCGCAAAGGTGTGTATATGTCATCCCCGGATAAATCTGACGCGAATAAAGCTCATCCACTATCAATGTGACATCATACTTTTTTGCCAGCGAAGCAATTCCGCAGATTTCTTCATAGGAATAAATACATCCCACCGGATTATTGGGATTGGAGAAAATAAACAGCTTTACTCCGTCAATAAATGCCTTTTCCAGTATTTCCAAATCAATTCCTGCGCTGCCGATCCTGTTTTCGTATTGCATAGGGATGGGAACGAGTACACCATGGAAGAATTCCACCATCTTACGGTTTGCAAAATAATCCGGCTCCACAATAGCCACCTTGTCGCCCGGCAGAATATTGCTGCCCGCCGCAAGAAATAAAGCCCCCTGTGTTCCAGGTGTCAAAATCAGATTCTCATCCGGATTAATCTGAATCCCTGTAAAGGCTGATAAATGGGCTGCCACATGCTCCAATATGCTTTTTTTCCCCCGATAGGGCGTATAGGCCTGGGAACCGCCCTCTTCGACACCTTTTGCAAACACTTCAAAGCTGCCGGGAATCGGCTCATGTGCATCGACATCACCGTGTGAAAAATCAACTGCAGCTCCAGGAATCTTCTCCCCTCTAAATTCAAGCACCGTTGACTTCTGAAGACTTTCCTGTCCTGGAGCATTGTCAATTCCAAGATTAGAAAATTTTTCTGCTACCGTCATAAATTACCCTCCTGTTCGCTTAGTCCGCCGCTTTGTATACGATAACACGCCGGGCCAATACTTATTTGGTATCACTTTGTACCTTAATCCGATCATAGCATTGGGGCGATATATTGTCCAATAGACAGGGGGATATACTTTCATGTCAGAAATGGAATAGACTCATCCCGGCATCGGTGTATTTTTTAAATGTTCAATAAACAGCTTTTGTAATGCAGTACACTCCTCATCTCTGTAATAAACGCTCAGGTTGCGGGTTGTATCCGGATGGTTAATTTTATAGAATACCAATTCCTCCGACGGGCCTATGTAATAGGGAATACTGGCTCGGATAAAGGTAATTCCCGAACCGGCCCCGGCAAGATAGCAGGCGCTGAGGAGCTGATCCATTTCCATGACGATATTCGGTTCAAAACCTGCGTCCCGGCAGATTTTAAGCCCCCTGCGGTGCATATCGTTGCCTCTTTTCAGAAACAGGAAATTCTCTTTTGCAAACCATTCCATCTGTACCCCCGGGATTTCCGGCATCAGAAAACGGCCGCTGCATATGTCTTCATATCCAATGGCATAGGATAGGAGCTCCCGGTTAATCGCCAGGCTGCTGGGAACCGCTAAGATGATATTCTCTTTTTGGAGTACAAAGGATTTAAAGTTAGAAGGCATGGTTGGCTCTACGGAAAATCCCAGATCCACCATTCCGGCCTTGAGAAATTTGCATAAATCACTGTCATTGCTTTCTATCATCTTGATTGCAATACCAGGATATTCCATTTTAAAAGCATTGATCAGGGGAGGAAGCACATATGTGCAGAAAAAAGATGGCGCTCCGATATTCAGATCGCATTTTCTGTGGCGGCGCAGTTCATCGCAATACCCCTCTATCTCCAGATGAATCTCCTGCATCTTCCTGAAGTAGTCAACAAATACTTCCCCTTCGGGCGTCACCTTCAGAGGAACCGAACTCCGGTCAAAGATTTGTGCGCCAAGATTCCCCTCTACCCGTTTTACAATTTTGCTGAGCGCCGGCTGCGAAATATAATACTTTTCCGCTGCCCGGGAAAAGCTTCGCTCTTCACATACGCCCAGGATATACAGCATATCCCTTACTTCGACTGGTTCCATTCTTTTTCCTCCGATTGTATTATTTGACAGGGTGATTTATCACCCTTATCTTTTCTATTGTATCAGAAAGAATTGCAACAGTTCAATACTATCTTGCAATAGTTCAGACAGTTTAGACTGGGGAGCTTCTTTTGGTGATTTAACTGAGTTTGGGAGGACGTGTCCGGAACGGACCATGTCCGGTGTGGTGAGGGGGCTGGCTGAGTCTTCCGTCCC
>ERZ1036416.255-NODE-255-length-19849-cov-37.932707_pt1 | contig 19849 bp, 19 predicted proteins | sample MGYA00514219_ERZ1036416 | MGnify/ENA primary metagenome ERZ1036416 (study PRJEB33795, sample SAMN09464945) | human gut metagenome | host: Homo sapiens | place: USA: Stanford, California | collected 2016-11 | study: EMG produced TPA metagenomics assembly of the...
TGGATTGTGCTTTTCCTTTCTTTTTTGATTACATCTACTTAGCCATGAACTGCTTCATGCCCTGGCTTTTTGCGCCCGGATTATCATTTCCGTAGCCCTCCAAGAGATTGATAACGCCCCAGATACCGAGACCGGCACCGAGCGCGATAACGAGGGTCTGAAGAACGGTGATTGCCTGTTCAAAAAATGCCATATAGTTTGTTAGCCGGAATCTGATTAAAAAATAGGTTTGTCATGTTTCATAGGCATACAAAAGCCGGAACAATCTGCCACCCGATTTCCGGGGGCATGATTCCGGCTGTCCTCCTTTTTCATTATTTTTTCTTGCGATTGTCCGCTTTGTACGCCAATGGCCCATAGAGGGCAGGTGCGGCGAATAGATAAGATCACTCCTTTCAAAAGCGGAACGAAGTTAAGCGCCCTTTGTGTCTACTTCATATACATCGCAGACCTCATTGGGCTTGAGTTTCAGCCTTGCGGACAGGAATGCTTCAATGTCAAAAGCGTTCTTGTCATCCGCGTCGGCAGTGTACTTGAAATTGGGGTGCTTGGTGATGTCGTACTTATCCGAAAGGAAAGGACGCACACCGCGCAGCTGGAGGATGCACTTGTTTCCGTCCATCGTTGCAAGCTCATCCTGGCTCATCAGCTCTTTGCCACATTGTCAAGCGGTGAATTTAAAATTTTTATATTTTTTATGAAAATATATTGCACAAAAAATTTTCATGTGGTATAGTATGTAATGTAAAATGAATTTCAATTTGGAGGAACCGACCATGCTAATAGAAATAAGAGCCAATAACTGCTTTTCTTTTTCGGAAGAAATAGTTTTTTCTACGAAAGCGGATATGCGAAACAAAAAATTTGCATCTAACGTTCATAGCGAAAATAATTTCAATATATTAAAGGCGGTAGGAATCTATGGCCCTAACAATGCGGGTAAAACATGTCTGGTAAAATGTATCCGCAGTGCCAAAAACATTCTGTTAAATCAGAAACCCAAAATTATGCCGAATATTTTTCAAGACAGTACAATATGCCAGCTGGGAATCACGTTTCTGGAAGAAGGCAGGGAGTTTTCCTATGATTTTTGGTATGATGACCAAAAAAATGAATATCCCTATGAAAAATTTGTAGAAATCTCAAAAGATCAATATGGTAACGAAAAAGAGAATATTTGGCTTTTAAAAGATGTCGTCAGTGGAAATTACCAATGTGATGATGAAGATTTGTTAAAAATGATTTCTCTTGTATCTCAAAGTAATTTGTTGTTTTATCTGGTAGATGTCAATAAATTTGATAGACTGGCAGAAATGAAGCGAGTTGTTACAAAGTTCGCTTCTAAGATTGATATCATCAATATGAATAATATTCCCTTAAAACGAACAATCAATCTTATGAAGAATGAAAACGATCTACAGAGAAAAGTAGTAGAGTTCATTAAAAATTCGGATCTTTATATGGATGACTTCGGGTATGTAGATATGGATAAAATCCATGTAAAAATGAACTCTGATGAAGAAAAACCGGATGAAAAAGCTCTTGATATTCCTGAACAGATTATGGATCAAATTCGGTTGGTGTCTGTTTATAGAGGCGTTCCTGTTCCCAGCGTACTTTTTGACTCTACTGGAACAAAGAAAATTGCCGCTCTTGCAAGTTATATCATAGAAGGGATTGAACAGGGCAGGATTCTTGTGGTAGATGAATTAGACAGTAGTATTCATTTTAAACTGACCAGAGCAATCGTAGCTATGTTTAATAATGAATTGAATACAAATGCTCAGATGATATTTACAGTGCATGATATCAATTTAATGGATTGTAAAAAAATGTTCCGAAAAGAACAGATATGGTTTGTGCATAAAGATGAAAGTAGTGTCTATGTTTATTCCTTGGCGGCGTTTACCGCACAACAGGGAGTGCGTGATACTACGGACATCATGGAAAAATATCGGAAAGGTGTATTAGGTGCCCTGCCTGATCCAGAGTTAATTCGTTCTTTACTGGATATCAAAGGAAACCGGAAGGAGGTGCCTGCCGATAATGAGTAAAATTCCTCAGATTTTTACTGGCAGCAGAATATGTATTATATGTGAAGGGGATGAAGAATATGAATATTTAGAGAAATTGATCTCATTAGATGTATGGAGCAAAGAATACCTTTTTCAACTGGAAAATGCTGAAGGAAATGGAAATATACCAGCACGATATCAGGACAAATATCAGAATAGTTCAAGTGACTTGGTATTGGTATTCTGTGATACAGATAAAAAACCTTATGAACAATATGTTGATATCAAGCGAAAAATCAACAAATTTCATGGAGTTGAAAATGCTGCAGACCAGATTGTTATATATGGAAATCCCTGTACCATGCAAATCATCATTGAACATTGGGATGATGTGATACTTAGTTCCAATAAAAAAAAGAAAAATGCCCCGATTATCTTTGAACTTACAGGCGTTGAAGGATACAAAGGGAGAGCGGATCAACGGCAAGCATTGTTTTCCCGAATTACAAAGGAAAACTATCAAGAAATGCGAGAGCGAATCAAAAAGCTGCCATCTGATGATGCAATAGAAGGAAGCACTAATTTAGGCAGATTTATTGAATACTTTACAATGGATGACAGTAAATGGATACAAACAATCAACAATGCTTTGGATGGATGACCATATTTAAGAAGAGATTCTGTATGGATATATAGAGATTTTTTCTCTTAATATAGCAGCCACTCAAATAATATGCTAACAAAAACATAAGAAACATTATAATTTACGGGTTCAGGCATACAAACAGCCAAAAAAATGCTTGTAGAAAGGAATATCTATGAAATTGAAAGCTTTAAGTCACTATAACGTAGACATGGACACACGATTTGGAGATTGTATACTGCTGTATGATACCACTTCTTTGGTAGTATACGATTGTGGACATATTCAGCATACTGAGGAGATTAAAAAATTTTTGAGAAAAAATAGTTTAATTTCCCAGATACACATTGTTATTTCACACAATGACAGTGACCATACAGATGGGGTTGAGAGTTTAATGGAACATCTGCACAGTAAAGGATATGATGTTACATTATATTCTTCTTTATATCTAAAAAGCGCAAGAAAAGTATTGGAACTTCTTGACGATGGGCGCAGGACATTGCCGGCAACAAAACAACATATACTTGAAACCTTTGACAATATAAAAGATATTGTTGAAAAAGCTCAGGAATATGGATTTTCAATTGAAAATGCCACTGTAGGAACAAAGGTGTTATCTGGGAGCATTGTTGGTCCAACAGAAGATGAATTTGCTGAGGTTGTTGCACAGGCTATTGAAGATGCCAAAACCACGAAAATAGATGGTGAAACTGTGATGAACGCTGCAAGTGTACAGTTAAAATATAAATTAACTAATGCAGAAATCATTCTTCTATGTGGAGATGCGTCACCTACCTATCTACATCACCTTGATAACTATGATTTAATCCAGCTTCCTCATCACGGGAAGTTAGATAGCGCAAAGGAAATCTTTGATACTCTGAAAGATTCTTATGGAAAGAGTTATCTTATATCCGATAATACAGGTTCTGGGGCTACAAGCGGCGGTTCTGATAAACTAGTCGAGTATATGAAAAATGAACGGTATAGCCCGGCACTAAATACTAAAAATGGTGTGATATCTATCCCTGCAAATACATATGGGAATAATTCCAGTAACAGAACACAAGGAGTGAAGCTAGGTGAAATGGATTGTAAGCTCTGATCCTCGAATTTTTGTAAATAGAGCCCATATGTCAGCAAGATTACAATATATCCAATCTGTTACTGATGCACCAGTAACAGATTGGATGATTACTCGAAAAAACAGCGCTTTTCCCAAATCATTGTTTTGTTGCATGACAAATGATGAGTTAAATGGAACATTTATAACGGCACATATAGGTGAAGTCCAGCGATTATGCTCTGTCCATGAAATCGCAATGAGCGATTTCGTGATAGCTAATACATGCATTTGGGAAAAATCATCAAACAAACAAATATTATATTACATGATGAACATAAATAAAAAGGCAGTGCTCTGGTTTTCCAAGCAAACACTGAGTTTGGAAGAGAATTATAATTTGCGCCAATCAACATTGTTAAGCAATGTTGGAACATTTGGTTTTAATACTTCTTTATCAGAACGGCTACTCTTTTCCAACAGACATAAAGGATTCATGAAAGCTGTTTCTTTTGCTTTTGATAAAGTATCACCTATTATTTTGCCGCAAGATTATGATAGTATTATTATGTAATATTTGAAACAATAGAAATCAGTTTTAAATATGAATCCCAAAAAACAAATACCCATAATACACTTAAAATTATATTTTAGAATGGAGTAAAAATATTGAAAGAACCATTATCATTTTATAAAGCCAATGATGGTATAAAATTCTACCTTGTAAACTGCGGTTCAGGATTAACGCATCTGATTGTCTTTCCGGATGATACCGTAATGTTATTTGATTGTAACCTTATAGATGACGCAGAGCATCCAAACAGGAATAAAGATTATATCTTAAATTTCTTCAAAAATGTAATCCCGAAAAAAATAGATGAATATGGAAATACATTTCAGCCCATTGATATTTTCGTCAATTCCCACCGTGATACAGATCATCTAAAAGGATTAAAAGATATTAATAGTGTGTTTCCAATTCAATCAATATGGGATTCAGGATTCCATGGAGCAAATATCGGCAATGATGATTATAAGTATTATATGGGATTAAGAAATAGGTTAAAGAATAAGAATCGTGCCAATCTAAAAGTACCAACACCATCAAATAAACCATTTCAATGTATCGGAGGTGCTAATATATATTGTTTTTGTGATGCTCAAGAACCTACTACTCTAGTGAATGAATTGCTTTGTGAAAGCGCTGACAAAGAACAGCATACTAATTGTATCGTACTCCTAATCCACTATGCTGAAAAAAAATTACTATTAACAGGCGATTCTGATTGGAAAGCATGGAAAGAAGATATCGTCCCAAATTTTGAAGATTGTCCTGTTAACTATGAAAATACTGATATCCTAATTGCAAGTCACCATGGCTCAAGAACTTTTTTTACACGTGAAGATACAATTAATGAAACTAAATATCCAAACACCACTTATACTGAATCCATAAGACTAATAAGCCCTAAAATAACATTAATTTCATGTGCTGAATATGAATATAAAGATTATCATCTTCCAAATAAAGAAGCACTAAAATTATATAAAGATAATACGTCAAATGAACAAGTTTATACAACCAACGAGTATGGCACTTTCTTTGGGCGTATTGATTCAAACGGAAATTTTTCTGTAACACCAGAACGATTTCACAATCATGGAAAACAGACTGGAATGAAAATCCATCTAACATGTAAAACCGATACAGGTATTACACTTGAGACTAATACAGCATATGCTGTTGGTTGTAAACTAAATTTTTACCTCACCTCTATTGGTGGAGTTCTTAATGATATAGATAAACCACAAATTTTATGGGAAGTTTGCAATGCCGGCTATGGAAAAGACGATATACACCACGAAATTTATTATAAAGACAAGAATGAAGATGATAAAAAATGTTTTTTTTCACGAGATTTATGTTTCCTTGGAACTCATCTTCTTAGATGCCGTGTTATAAACAAACGAAAGCATTTTGACCAAACACTTATATTTGTAGTTCATGGGGAAAATTGAAGGAGAAGTAATGCTATGGATAATAATCTTAAAGACTATCGCGAAAAAGAACTGAAGAATTATGTAATTGGAAATGCATTAATAATAATAGTTTTGTTAGGTATATTTAATACACTACTTGATGTAAAAATGGATGAATCTACAAATAACATACTATTGACATTGAGTTCAGAAATAATCTCTGCCGGCATCTTTTCATCTATCTTATATACCTATGTATTTATTCTTGATGCTATTATTCCTGGAAATTGGAAAGATTCGATCTGTAATCTATGTAGACCACTTCCCGGTGAAATAATTTTTGAAGAAATCCGGGAAAAAGCAAACGATAAGCGATTCACAAAAGAAAAGGCTCTACAAAAATATGCAAACATATATGAAATTATAGATAATCTAATTGGAAAAGAAAAACGAAAAGCATCAAATGATGCATGGTACTCTATCTATCTTAAATACGAAAATAAAACAAAAATATTTATCTCTCAACGAGACTATTTATTATGTCGCGATTTATGTATTTCAACACTATATATTGGTTTATTATATTTTGTTTTATGGGCATTTTCGATTGTTGCTTTTGACTATAGAATTGTAATATTATTGATAGTTGAATTGATTGCTACAAATTTTGCCATGCGAGGTAAACAGAAAAGATTTGCTTATAATGTAATAGCCATGGATATACACACACCAGAAGAGAATCACGAATAACAAACATATATAATCTATTTCTCTAGCCCTCCCCTCTGCCGGGGAGGGTTATCATATTTATCCTGTTATCTCTTGTATCTCGCCGACAAAGTTATAGACAATCTTGATTTCCTGGCATTTCTGACCATCCACTTTTTTAACTTCACCCACCAGAATTTTACTGATAAGCCGGTTCAGCACAGCTTCATCCAGTTCTTGAATTGCAGCATATTTGCGGATTTCCTGCATAAATGTCCGAACGTCGCTTTCCTGCTCGTCTGTACGGCGCATCACCAGCATCAAATCCTGAAGCCGTTTCCGATTGGCTTCCTGTTCCTGCTCCAGTGAGGCAGTCAGCTTCAGAAAACGCTGTTCCGTCAGGATGCCTTTCGCCTTATCTGTATAAAGGCTCATAAACATGCTGTCTATCTCCTGATTCCTTGCTTCCAGCCGGTCACATTCTTTCTGCATTTCCGAAGCATCCGCCATATACCGCCGTTCCATGCGGCTGGACAGCCGCTGATAAAATACATCCGCATCTTTCAAAGCCATCGCCGCCAGATCCTGTATATCTTTCAGCACAAGATTATACAAATCCCTTGCTTCGATCTTGTGGCTTGTGCAGGCGTTCTTACCCAGCCGGTTATAAGTCTGGCAGATATAGTATGCCTTGTCTATCGGCTCCCGTTCTTTCCCGGTAAACCGGTTCTTCCCGGTTCTCCCGACTTTCTCATAACGCACCTGCATGGATTTCCCACAGGTAGCGCAATAGATAATTCCATGGAAGATGTTATAAAAAGGACAGGCATTCCCTTTCATAATTGTTGGCCTGCGGTCAATGATCTCCTGTACCTGTTCCCATTCTGCCGGTGTGACGATTGCTTCGTGGCAGTTCTCTATCACTTCCCAATTCTCACGGGGGATGATGTCGTAAGTGTTGGAACGGATACCTTTCTGGTGCGTCCGGCAGACCAGATGTGCGCCCTTATAAAAAGGATTCCGTAGGATATGGCTGATCCTTGCGCTGCCCCAGGAATAATAGTTCACATCACATTCCGTATTGGCTTTCACCCTTGTAATCGGCACTTTGTCATCCATCAGCTGCTTTGCAATCCGCATACAGCCCCAGCCATCCAGCGCAAGTTCAAAAATTCGGCGGATTACCGGCGCAGTTTCAGGATCTGTAATCAGATGCCCTTTTTCATCCGGGTCACGCATCAGTCCAAGCGGCGGCTGCCCTCCGCAGAATTTCCCCTGCCTGGAACGGGTCATGCGCCCTGCCAATACCTTTTTGGAAATGTCACGGCTGTACATGTCATTCAGGATATTTTTGAACGGCGTAATATCCATTTCCTGCCTTGTCAGGCTGTCCACCCCGTCCGTGACTGCAATGTATCTTACATTATGCTTTGGGAAAAAGATTTCGATATAACTGCCTGCTTCAATGTAATTTCTCCCCAGCCTGGATAAATCTTTGGTGATCACGCAGCCAACTTTCCCCGCTTCAATGTCGGCAATCATGCGCTGAAAAGAGGGACGGTTGAAATTTCGCCCCGTATAACCGTCGTCCACATAGTATTCATATTGGAACATGCCGTTTTTCTCGGCATAATCTTTGAGCATAAGCTTCTGGTTGCTGATGCTCATGCTTTCATTCTCCCGGCTGTCTTCAAGGGAAAGCCTGCAATAGAGGGCAGTTATCTTCTGGTTGATTTGATTTTTCCTGTTCATAGTCATTCTCCTTCTCTATGAACAGGGACACGATACAATTATAATACCATGCCCCCGCTCGTCCTGCAACCGTTTTTTAGCCTGCCTTCCGTCCCAGCCATTCCTCAAACTGCCCGCAGGCCTGCCGCTCAATCAGCTGTTCAAAGGCTTCCTGCATGGTCTGGCTGCCGGAGAACTCCCGTGTCACGATAAACTGCACTTTTTTCCGACTCTCCTGTTTCTCTTTCTTCTTCTCTGAATTTCTCTGCATAAGCGCTTACCTCCATAAATGAAATAGCCAGACAAAGGGACACGGCAACGAAGTCCAACAACGAACAGCGTAAAACCTGTAATCCAATATCTGGCCTGTTATTATTGTTTTTTAAATTTTTCTTGAATTTCTCGTTGCTTTCGTTGTCATAAAAATATAGACAATAATAAAATTCTCCTAAAATAAGCGGTTTTCTGAACAACAGGGCAGCATATTCACCGGCAACGAACCCGGCAACAAAACAACAACCTGCCCGGCAACCAGCACACAAAATCACTCCAGCCACTCCTTCGGAAGCTCCAACTGCCGGGCTTCTTCCTCTGTCAGTTTCAAAAAACCGGCTTCGTTGCCGGACAGTCCGTTGCCGGAATCCGGTATGCGTTCCCAGCCTTTCTGCCTGCCGTACCCGGCAAATGCCCTGGGATTAGAGAAGTACTGCCAGCCGGTGACAACAGAGTTCATAATCTCGTTGATGTCGTGGATCTGCCAGCGTTTCGGCTCATCGTATTCATGGTGCAGGGCTTCTCGGTAAAGCTGTTTGGAGCATACCTGGTTTCCCTGATAGGTTTCCAGAAAGCCGATAATCATCCCGGCTTCGGTGTCCTCCGGCATAAAATCCTTTTGAACCTCCGCTAATTTCTTCTGTATGGACTTGCTGAATTTCATGGAGTAATCCCCGCCCCGATAAATCTCCATAGCTTCCGCCCACACTTGCAAAAGATAGGCTCTGGAACCGTCCTCGTCCTCCAAAATGTGTACTTCCGCATCCTCCGGGCAGACCATCACCGGCAGGAACCGCCGGTTCCCGGCACGATCAAGGGGCAGGAAGTCCAGCCGGTTTGACGTGCCACCGAACACGCACTGCCGGAGCCGGTCTTTCGGCTGCGATTCATAAGGTGTCCGGTAAGTTTCCTTCTGCCTGCTGATAAAAGAGCGGATTTCTTCAATGCTCTTTGCGTTGCTGGTGGCAAGCATCTCCGACATTTCAATAATCCAATGCCCCTGTAGCTTCGTAAATACCTTATCATCATCCAGTTTCTTTAAGTCATCGCTGAACCATTCGTCTTTTATTGCCAGCAGGCGGAAGAAAGTGGATTTCCCCGCCCCCTGCCCGCCTACCAGACAAAGCATTTCCTCATATTTTGAACCGGGCATGAACACACGCCGGATTGCCCCTAACAGGAAGTGCTTCAGCATCTCCTCCGCATAATCATCCGCATCAGCCCCCAGGAAATGGCGCAGGCAGGAGCGGATGCGCGGCGTCCCATCCCAGACAAGCCCCTCCAGGCAGTCCTTGATCGGGTGGTAGCAGTTCTCATTCGCCACGATTGCCAGGGCAGCCTGGATTTTCTTTTCACTGGTCAGCCCATAGTTTTCCTCAAAATAAAGGAGCAGGTATTTGATGTCCGTATCCGTGAGTGCGCTGGTATTCCTGCGCCATCCCACATCCCGTACAATATCCACCCGCTCTGTCAGTAAATTCAGCCGGATTGCCCCTTTTAAAAGCGGGTCACACAGGAATACTGTTTTACAATTCCCGATTGTGTTCGTTGTCTGCCCCTTTTGTGTCATGGAAAGGCTCTCCCTTACCTCATCGACCGTCAGTGCCGGTAGGAGCAAGTCCGCTACGTTCATAACAGCCTGCCTTGTGGCTGGCGGCAAGTCCTGAAATCCGTTCCCCAATCCGCATCACTTCCTTTCCATGCTCTTTTATAATGCCGGCTTTTTCCACTGCTGTGCCGCCCAGAAGGGTATCTAGCAGATATTCTGTATAAGCCTGCTTCTGCAAAGCCTCCACGAACAGTGGATGCCATTCTTCCCCCGGTGTTTCCGGCGCATATTCTGTTTTCCACTTTTCCAATAAATGGTTATAATCCGATAATATCCGGCAGCACTGCAATTCTGCCTGCTTTAACCTCAGTTCCTCAGATAGTTTTTTCTTCACTGGGCGTGGGGAAGCACGCCCTTTGTTGTCGTAACTGATCCCGAAATCAGAAGCCAGCTTTACAGCCGCCCCAAAATTATTCAATCCATACAGTCTTGCGGCAAGATCGATCACATCACCGTCCGCCTGGCACCCAAAACAGTGGAAACGCTTATCCACCTTCATGCTTGGATGTCTGTCATCATGGAACGGGCAGCACGCCATGCCGTTCCGGTTCACCCGGATGCCGTACATCTCAGCCGCCTGCCTTGCCGTTACATTTTCCTTTACTGCTTCAAATACATTCATACTATCCCTTTCTGACATAAAAAAGCATCTGCCATCTCCGTAAAGAAAAGCAAATGCTTCAAATTTCCATATCCTTTTTTGCTACCGGTTTTATCCCATCCCTGCGTTCCATACGTTCCCGGTTCGCCCGGTCTGCTTCCATTTTCCCTCTTGCAAGCCTGTCTCTGACAGATTCCCTTGCTTTCTCCTTAATCTGTTCCTTATTCGCACGGCTTACCTCCGGTTTTTGGAGCGCCGACTGGACTTTCCTCAGCACCTTTTGCACCGTATTTTTTATCTGCTCCTGGACTGTGTTCAGGCACTTCACGGCAAAATCCCTTTTCTCCTTCGGGGCTTTCCGCTCCGGCGAAGCCAGCCACTTTTTATAATCTTCAACTGCCCGGATGTCCTCTTTCTGTGTCTCCGCCCGGACAGTATCCGTTACGACCTCACAGGCTTTCTCATAAGCCGTGTCCGCCACTTCTTCCACCAACGATTCTATGTCTGCGATCCTCATGGTGACAGTGGCAAGAGCCGCCTGTTTTTCTGAAAGTTCCTGCTTCTTTTCCCCAATCAACCCTTCCTGTTTTTCCAGTTCTTTTTCCTTCTCTGAAACAGCCTTTGCCACTTTATCAAATTTATTTTCCTGTTCCGCTATGGCTATGGTATTTTGCCTTAAAATTTCTCCCTGTGCGGAAAGTTTTTCTTTCTGCTTTTCAATAATGAAATCCTGCTTTTCCAGGTATTCTCTGCCGCCGTAACTCGGCTCTGTTTGCAAATGTAAACTGTACTTCGCACAAATGCGGAAAAGCATCTTCCGGCACTCCGCATCAAAAGTCTGCTTACGGTTGTTGTTCCTGCCTTTTTTCTTATCCGGATTCGGAAGTGGCACTCCCAGTTCTTCCAGTGCCTTTTCCTGCTGTGGGCATATCTCACCATACCTGTTTTCGCAATCGAAAACGTGTCGCTCATGGATATGCGGAGTGCCTTCGTCAAGGTGCAGCGCCCAATCTAAAATGTGTACATGAGAGCCGAACCGTTCCTCCATCTCTGCAAAAAATTCCAATGCAATTTCAACCAACAGTTCACCCGAAACAGATTCCTCAACTGTACCAATCTGGTAAATGCTTTCTTCCGGGCAGGTCTTGTTGTTGGTGAGCAAATCATCCACTGTCCGGTTGCGCTCCGTATGCCGGGTCTTTTCGTTCCTCTCGTTCTGCGCCTGAACATGTTCTGCATAATGCTCATAGTAATAAATCCGTTCAATCTTCTCAAAAGAATAATCGTTTTCCTCGCCCCTCTCCCTTGTCAGGGCAGAAGATAAGCCGGTATAACAATCCCAGTAAATATTCTGCCTTGTCCGTTTCATGTCGATATGTTTACTGTTTGCCACATCGAACCTACGGTCATTGTGTTTGGGATTGTAAGCGCCATTTTTCCCGGCTCTGCCGTTGTGCCTGGTTAGTTTCATCCTGTCCTCCTTCTTTTTTAAGTTTCTCTCTGCGGAAAGGCAGCTTTGCTGCCGGATCTGCCGGTTCCTGCGCCAGATAATACCCAGTACGAATTGACGCAAGCGTCAACTCTAGCTGGGCAAGGCGTTTCACCCTTGACCCGATAAGGACTGCCGCCCTTAACCCGCCAATGGGCTTTGCCCCTTGACCCCAACAGGGTGCTTCGCCCCTGTACCCAGAGCAGAGGGATTGCATCCTCTGCACTCCTGCACAAAGGGCTGCGCCCTCTGTACACCTGCCCACTTTTCCTATATCGGACAAAGCAAAAGCGACCAACTTTTTCACGGTTGATCGCCTTTGGCTTACACATTATTTTTTTGTTAATTCCAAATACATCCCCATAAGTTCAGCAACACATTTACTTTCTGTCATATTCTTAATAGAAAAACCATAAGCCTGCATAACAGCTCTGTCATTATTTTGGTGTGCTTTTCTTAATTCTGGCGGCATAGTAAGTTCATCATATAATACTGCAAGGCTGCTTTCTGGATATAACGCTCTTGCGTCTAAAATTGCCTGAGCTGTCAGTTTAATTCCTTCTCTTTGTTCTTCTGTAGCTTTAGGCCAAGGAAATGTGTTATAGACCACACTTACAGAATATGTAAAATCTTCTCGAAATCTTCCTGCAACTGTACGAAGCCATGCATTATGTACATTTGAAGATAATATACCCAGTTCGTATAATCCTCCCTCTCTCATCACTTGTAATTTATTATTTACAAGTACGTCAGGCGTTAAAAAACCAATCGGAACATAACGCCTTCTACCAGATGATGTTTGCGGAATTACCAAGTATTCTTTATCTGGCATATTTTCAAAATGAAATTTTGCCGGAGTATCTGCAAGTTTTCTTGTCGGGGCGCTATTGGAACTTAACCTATATTCTTTTATTTCTTCTAATTTTTGTAATGCTAACGGCATTTTATGCAGCAAATGAGGGGGAATTCTATTGATTAGCAAAAACCATCTCTCAACATTATTTATAAATTCCCGGCTACCCATATAACGATAAAAATAAGGTTCTGACTTTGGTTCTTTACTAATAAAGGCTTCTTTTTCTTCTGGCGTAAATGCACATATGGCATTATCAAGAGGCTTACTGCCATTACTAATCAATGGAACATTAGAAATGGGTTTCTTCTGTCCTGAAATCCAAACATTTTTAGCTTCCATTAAATAACCATTGATATAATCAACTTTTTTAATACTCCCACCATCTAAAATCCATCGTTCTTCATTTGTATTTCCAACAACAAATTCTATGATGACGCAATGAACGCCTGCTTTAATTTTAGCTTCACTTTGCCAATTAAAAGAGCGAATTGCATATACGATGTTTAATTTATATTTTTCAAACAGATTTTTCCATAATAGAATAACTTGTTCGCCTTGTGTGATTGAGCTTGTAGAAACAAAACCTGCTTTTATAGATGTATTTTGCATATATCTTGCAGCCACAATGTACCATAAACAAACATAATCCAAATCGCCATTTTTAGGAAAATCATATGCAACATCATTCATATCCTGTCGCTGACTTTCTCCCATACGCCTTCCCGCTGAAAATGGCGGATTCCCCATAATATAATTGAGCTTTTGTTTTGATACAATGCTCTCCCAGTCCAGCCGGAGTGCATTGCCTTCTGTAATATTGGTATAAGACTTCAATGGCAGAAAATCCAGAGACATATGCACAATATCTTCTGTCTGCTTCATCATTTGGCTTTCTGCAATCCATAATGCTGTCTTTGCGACAGTTGCTGCAAAATCATTGATCTCAATTCCATAAAATTGTTCTATGGACACCTTAATCGGACTGAAATTTTCCAACCCCCCAAATACAATCTGTCCATGTTGTAATTCTGAAATTACCCGGTTTTCCAAACGCCGAATAGAAAGATACGTTTCTGTTAGAAAATTTCCACTGCCACAAGCCGGATCTAAAAATGTCAGTGATGCCAGCTTTCTCTGAAAATCCTCTAGTTTTTTCTTCCGTGTGCGTTCTACCGTCAGCTCGCAAATTGCTGTCAGCTCATTCCGCAAATCATCAAGGAAAAGCGGATCAATAACCTTGTGGATATTCTCAATAGAAGTATAATGCATCCCTCCAGAACGGCGTGTCTCTGGATTTAACGTACTTTCAAATACGGCTCCAAAGATAGTAGGACTAATTTCAGACCAATTAAATTCAGAACTTGCTTTATTCAACAGCAAATCTCTCATTTCATCCGTAAAAGGCGGCACTTCTACTTTTTCATCAGAAAACAAGCCACCATTCACATAAGGGAATTGTGCCAGTTCTTTTTCCAGAAACTTCTCCCGTTCTTCCGGCTTCGTATCCAGAATCTGAAACAAATCGACCAGAGCCTTTCTCATATGGTATGTATCATTAGCAGCAAGATAATCATGGAACATCCCATGTCTGCCAAAAATACCGGCATCCTCCGCATAAAGGCAGAATACCAGCCGGACGCAGAGCACATTCAAGCTTTTCAGTTCTTCTGCGGTAGGATTCTCTCCATACTGTTTTGAAAACGCATCATAAAGAATGCCTACTATTTCTCCAGCCTGAATAGATACTTCCATTTCTCGCTGTAAATGCTCATTTCCAGTATCAGCCAAAAATGCCAGCCGATAATATTCTTTCTCCAGATTTTCAAGCAAAATTTCTTCCGGCTCACCGCCTGGACGCTCCATATCATATACATAAAACGTACTAAAGTTGCAGGTTACAACCCAGCGTGGATGCTGTGACAACGGTAACTCAGTGATATAGCGCTTAGCCTGCTGAAAGGGTGTTAATAGCGTACCGTCCGATTGCTTTATGGGCTTTTTCATATCCTTATTCAAGCCCTTTTGCTCAATCAACACTTTTGTTGACGGAATAGTACCGTCAATGAAACTTGTATGATCCAAGTGAACCTGTTCTTCAAATATAATAAATTGTTCAGGATGCTCGACACCATATACATCCCGGAGCAGAGAAAGCCAAAAAGATTGACTTTCGCCCTTTTCATAGCCTTTTCCTTTCCAAAATGCCGCAAATGCTTTCGCTGCCGCCCGCTGTTGCGAATCCGTCATGCTATACCTCCCTACTTAGCGGCATTCACAAAATGGTGTACGTTTTGGCAACTGTAAAACCAAGTATTTTATATTAGTGATTTTCAGTGGAAAACCGGGCATTTTTATAGTATTATAAAAAGAACAAACATTAAGCGGGCATTTACAGGAACGTACACATTTCTGTAAAAATACCCGCTTACAATAACTTGGCTTTTTGGTAAACTTCTGCCCGGTAGCGGAATGTAGACAGCGGCATACCGCATAGTTCCGCCGCTGCCGTTCCAGTAACTTTCCCGGATTTCCATAGCTGGTAGACTTCATGAAAGTTCTCCGGCATGGGTCTTGGAGGCCTTCCGAAGCGCACACCTCTGGCTTTCGCCGCTGCGATCCCTTCCGCCTGCCGCTGCCGGATGTTTGTCCGTTCATTCTCCGCCACAAAAGACAGCACCTGTAATACAATGTCGCTCAAGAACGTCCCCATCAAGTCTTTGCCCCGCCGGGTATCCAGAAGCGGCATATCCAGCACCACAATGTCAACCCCATTCTCCTTAGTAAGAATCCGCCACTGTTCCAGTATCTCCGCATAATTGCGTCCCAGCCGGTCTATGCTTTTAATATAAAGCAGGTCATCCTTTTTCATCCGCCGTACCATTCTCTTATAAGCCGGACGGTCAAAATCCTTGCCGGACTGCTTATCTATAAAAACATTCTTTGCCGGGATAGCCAGTTCCTGGAATGCCAGCCTCTGCCTGTCCTCATTCTGGTCACGGCTGCTGACCCGGATATATCCATATATGTTCGCCATAGTTCCCTCCTTCCTGCCGTACCGGAAGAGCAGCTCCGGGATCTGGCAATATTTCTTTTCAACATTTCCATGATACTTTATGCCCCTGCCATACCAAACAGCTAAAACAGCGGCTCTGCACCCGATAGTTTGGACACAGGCCGCCCGATATTCAACACCATTTTGCGGCAGCATATAGCACTGGTAACAGAGTGGTGGCGGACAAAATGTCCGCCACCACTTTACAGGGATTATCAGATAAAAAATCTGGACTGCCATTTTTTCAACGTGAACGACAAAATGTCGCTCACGTTCTCTGCCTATAATAATGAAACAGGTCTTTCTACATCTGTCCTCATGCAATATCCTGTATGGCCTTAACCGGCTGGAACCCATGCTCTTTTGCATAAGCCCTTGCCGCTGCCCGGCGTTCTTCGCTGTAGGGCGGCACAAGCCGGATAGACAGCCGGGATTTATCCAATACATAGGTCACGCTGCCTTCCGGCGTAGTTCTCTCCAATCGGCACAACAGCGGATACTTACGGCTGAACTCTGCCAACCTGCGCTTCAAATCCGCATTAAACGTATAAACACTGGCCTCGGATTCCCCCTCATTAAAGTTCACGATTGTTTCTCTCTCATATTTAGACAGCTTCTTCATACATATCCTCCTCACGATTTGCGCTTGGCTCCACAGCCTTCATAAATTTCTTTGCCCTGAAATATCCTCCCATCTCCATGCGGAGATGATGATAGAAGCAGGAATGCCAATCTTTGAAGCCTTCCGTTTCCATTTTCCGGGCAAGCGCCAGCAGCCAGCGCTTCGCTTCCTGATCCACGGTCAATGAAACCAGCCACTTCAGCCTTGTGACCGTATTGTGGTAATCCGGGCATCCATATACATACAGCACTTTCTTTTCCCTTATATCCAGCTTCATAAATACCTCCGTTTCTGCCGTCCCTGCGGCATTTTCTATTCTTTTACTCATTTACTTACTGCTCCTGCACATTCCCAGCGCCTTGTGCCATCCAGTCAAAAAATGCTTTCTTACTGACTTTAATCAGCCTGCCGCTCCTGAATGCCGGGAATCCCGGCGTGTGAACCAGCTCATAGGCGCTTGCTCTTGAAATTCCCATAATGCGCCGGATGTCCGATACATCCAGAACCAGAGGGAGATCATCATAGTTTTTTAATTTTTTGTTGTCGCTCATTTCCTTGCTCCTCCTTATATTTGAATTGATAAAATCCTGTTCTTTATTTGAATGTTTCCTGTTGCCGTTCTGCCTGCCAGCCGTTATCCTCAAAGCCCCATTCCTGCGGCGTATCCCGTATTGGCACGCTCCCCGGTTTCTCGGCTCCTGGCGCTGCTTCCCCTCACGGTCATATCACTGTCAGACGGTCATTCACCTGTCAATGTACTGAATGGTACGAAATTACCATGTGCAATCATCATATCGGCTTTCCATTGACAAACGCAATACTTATGCGGTACTATGAGTGTAACAGATATAACCAAATTATAAAATTACCATAAACATTAGGGGATTAGAAAAATGGAAATGGAATTCGTGCGGCATGAACCGTGCTATGACCGTATCCTGCTTGTCCTTTCACTGGACAGGCAGAAAAAGAAAGAGCGTGTCCTGATCGGCGAGGAACTGCAGATCCGCTTCCGCCTGCGGGGAAACATGGATACCGATGTCCTGTGCGATGCGACACGCCCTCTTGGGACTTTCCTTGCGGAGTTTGAGCATGACCCGGACGGGGAATGGAGCCGCCTGGGGCTGGCACCGCTCCGGGAAGCCCTGCACTCCAACCGCTGGAAGCAGCCTGCACTGGAACAGTCCGCCGGGGAGTTTCTGTCAAAAAAATATCTCACCGGCGATCCGGTGAGGATGTATGCGGCATTCCGTATCTGGAATGATTATCTACTTGCGAGGGAACCAAGGGAGAGGGCGAAGGCCTGTGAGCAGTTTATGGATAAAATGAGCCCCTTCACGCAAATGTTCCAAGAAAGAAGCCCGCTCCACTTTGACCCTGATACCGGGAAACCGGAACGATTTCGCATCTCCAGCCGGGTATTCGGCACCGTACCGGCGGAAGAAACAAGGCTTGACCTCTGGTATCCGGACAATAAACGCAATACGGAGTGCGTTGCCGCCTATGCATCCCTTTACCCGGCAGTCACCTATTACCTGAACCGCCTGAATGACTGGGGACTGCATTTCCGGAAATGCAAGATATGCGGACGGCTTTTCCTTGCTGAAAGCCTGCGTTATGAATTGTGCAGTGACAAATGCCGGAAAGCACAGGCACTCCAGAACAAGCGGGAATTCGACGAAAGAGCCAGGGATAACAACTATGATCTGGTCTATAAAAACGAGTGCCAGCACTGGCGCAACATTATCAACAAGGCAAAAAAGAATCCCAGCCTACCGACTGACCGTCTGGAAAAAATGCAGGCTACCTTTGAAGCGTTTAAGAAAGAAGCCCTTCAAAGGAAAAAGGCAATCAAAACAGAAAAAGCCAGCCCGAAAAATTTCACGGACTGGCTGTACCAACAGAGCAGTATCCTGACTGATCTGCTGGAAGAATCCTGACCGGGCAGCTTCTAAAAGCGACATTGTGCCATTTTCAGGGAACTGCCCGCCGGGAAACAGCAAAAATTATTCATTTACACATAGATCAGTTCTGCACGGACGATTTCTTCCGCACGGCTTCGGATAGAATTGCAGCGGCGCACCCATTCAAGCTGGTCATCCGCTTTCAATTCCTCTGTCACACCCTCAGCGGCCTGCATCTGCTCTGCGATTCTGTCCAGCCGTTCCTGTGCCTGTTCGTCCAGGTCAGCAAGATATGTCCATAATTTTCCAGTGAGAATCAAGCTGCTGTAATATCCGGGGCGGTTCTCTTTTAAATACTTCTGGTGCATCCGCCCCCAGCGGCCAATGGGGCGGTTTTCCTCCGGCAGCGTCAGCATGGGGATATAGTAATCCCCGACAAAAACATAGTCAATGCCGTTCTCATGTGTGTATTTCGGCAATTTCTCCATAAGTGACCTCCTGTATTCAATTATTCAGAATCCAGCTGATCGTGTCCCTGTCCATGTGAAATTCAAGGCAACTGAACTCTTCACCAACAAGTATGTCATATCTTTCCCCAATTTTTGATAGTTGAGAGAGTGGGAAGTTTCCCGGCCACGGCTCTCTCCGGTGTTGTAGGTGTCAATGGTTTCCTTGCCCAGCACGGCAGCCAGCTCCTTGAGGGTGGTTGGCTCCTTACCGCCCAGGAAGATGGAAGTATCCATGTTGCCGATGATGGTATCCGCGTTATCCTTATAGATCGCCTTGAGCTGACTCTGCGCCTGCAACACCAGACAGGCGGAGATCTCACGGCTTCGGATGGTGGCGACCAGCTTTTCCAGACGAGGAATCTGCCCGATATTGGCGGCTTCATCAATGAGACAGCGCACATGGACTGGGAGCCTGCCACCATACACATCGTCGGCTTTTTCGCAGAGCAGGTTGAAAAGCTGGGTATAACACATAGAAATAAGGAAGTTGAAGCTATCGTCAGTATCACTCATGATGAGGAACAGGGCAGTTTTCCGGTCTCCCAGAGTGTCCAGCTCCAGCTCATCATAGGCCGTGACCTCACGCAGCTCTGCAATGTCGAATACAGCAAGGCGCGCACCACAGGAAATCAGGATCGACTTGGCTGTTTTTCCGGCGGCCAGCTTATATTTCTTATACTGGCGCACCGCAAAGTGGTTTGGCTTCTCGGCTTCCAGCGCATCAAACATCAGATCCACGGATACCGATAGGTAAGGCTCTGACTTTCGTCTCGGCCTTTTCCCCCGGCCCA
>ERZ1036416.257-NODE-257-length-19711-cov-4.581604_pt1 | contig 19711 bp, 17 predicted proteins | sample MGYA00514219_ERZ1036416 | MGnify/ENA primary metagenome ERZ1036416 (study PRJEB33795, sample SAMN09464945) | human gut metagenome | host: Homo sapiens | place: USA: Stanford, California | collected 2016-11 | study: EMG produced TPA metagenomics assembly of the...
GTGCGCCAGATAATCATCCATGTACTTGTTGACCAGTGTCAAAATGTTATCGCCGTCCGAGCGGGTGGGGTTTCGCAGGTCGAGCACGGAGATGTGATAGCCATAGCAGTCCCTGGCAATCCCCGCATAGTTGCGGAATAAATCGCCCTTGGTGTCGGTGCAGAGCCAGCTCATGCCGGAGGCACAGGCATATTCGATGTTGGGGTATAAAAAATTGGCGGTTTTTCCAACACCCGCCGCGCCAATCATCAGACAGTGGATATCGCCGCTGTCCACCAGCGCGGTGACGGTTGTTCCGCGCTTTTTATAGCCAACCACCAGACCCTGCTCCTTTGGCAGTGCTTCGCCCCGCCGCCATCGTTCCGGCTCGTAGGAAACGGCGGTATAGGTGTCCTTTATTTCTTTCTCTGTGGCAAACCGGGCCGTGCCGTGCTGACCGTCGCCCACGGTCTTTGATTTAATTCCGTTCAGCGTGTAGTAATGCGCCAGCAGGGACATCCCGCCGATGGCGGCGAACATCCCAAGGCCAACACAGATGAGTAAAACGATTTGATGTGTCTGCATTCGTAGCCCTCCTTTCTGGAATAGAAAAAAGCAGCCGCAAAAATGCAACTGCTCTCAATTATTATGAAATTGTAATCTGCTTGATAAATGGGAATTGACCGGGCTGAACGTTACCGTTTTCTAACAACCTGAATCATTTTTCAGCAATCCCAACTCTTTCAAAAGTGGATTATAGTACTTTTCTTCACACAGTCTTCTTGCCCTGACCGCATCCGCTAAATTGTTATACGACTCACATAATACCAATTCCCCCTGAAATGTCATAGTTGCCAAATAGCTGCCGTCACTTTTTTGTGAAACCCCCAAGACTCCGGTCTTATTTCTCTTGGTCGGCTTTGGATTAATGAATTTATATGGGGATGTTCCTTTTACAATTGCTGGTGCAGAATGAAGAATCTCTGTTCGCAGACAGCCACAGCTCTTTGTCCCATGGGATAAAAGCAATGCCGATGTCACATCAACTATGTTCCCGCAGTCGCATTGGCAGCGCCAGAGGACTCCTTTCTTTGTGGTTTTCTGTTCCAGCTTTTCCAACACCAGCAGACGCCCGAACCGGCGACCCTCAAGCGGAGTGCTTCTGCCAGTGGTGAGACAACCGCAGCTTTTCACTTCCTGCTTTATGATATTCGTTGCTAAAACTAATTTTTTCCTTCCGCAATCACACTGACACTCCCAATAAACATTTTGATCTTTCCTTTTCAAGGTGGGGCGGATTGCCACCAGTTTCCCCGAACGCATATTTGTTATATCCACTCGATTCGAGCAGCCGCAGTCTAACGGATTGCGGGTCAGGGCAGAGGTTGGTTTATATACGATATGGTTGCATGCATGACATCGGCACTGCCATACAACACAGCCGCCAGCACTCCTTTGCCCGGTTTCGCCGATTACCTCCAGGGCATTGAATCTTCTTCCCACCAGATCAAGTTTCTTTCCCATTTAAATATCCCCATTTTTTACTGCTGTTTTTACTTCCTCATACAAATTCTGATGTGTCATTCTGCTCCCATTATACGTCAAAACTGTTAATCTGTCGAGGCAATTCAGCCTTGAAGTATTGCGGCTGCCAAAGATGAGTGTACTTCTGCCATCAGCTCCTGCCGCACTGCCTGCAGATCCTCATTCCAGTCTTTTCTCTGAGGTAAAAGCGAGAAAACATCGCCATATCCTTTTTCCGTAAGGATACCAGCGAGCCGTTCCCGCGCTTTCAGACCGGCTTTGTCGTTGTCCAGGCACAGAACGATTTTCTGCACCTGTGGATTATCAACCAACAGTTGAAGCAGCGCGTGTTCTGACACACCGCAGAGGGACACATAACTGTTGCTCTGCCAGTCCTTCTGGTACAGCGAAATAAAAGACAACATATCAACGGGAGCCTCAAACACATACACTGTATCGCTCTGGCCATTGTAGTGAAAGCTGTACCGGGGATTACAGCCATCCACATTTCCCTTGAACGGTTCCCCTTTGGTATACGTTCCCCTCTTGTGTGCATGGCGGGCAATTCCATCCGCATCCATTCCGACAAACACCGCATTGTGATACTGTGTGTCCTCATAAATCAGCCCGGCCCTGGCAAATACAGAAACCACCTCCCGGTCGAGGCAACGGGTTTTGGTGAGATAAGCAAAGACCCGCCGTATATCCTTGTTGGCCACTGGTAGCGCAAAGGGCTTCGGTGATGCTGGCATGTGCGGTTCACACGGACGGTATGGCTGCCCCTGCTCGCCATCCAACAGCATCGTTACGGAATCGGGAAAATTTCTGCCATAAAACATCTGCACAAAATCGATAGCAAGACCGCCCTTCTCTGCGGCGTGGTCGTACCATTCATTGCCGCGTACCGTAATGCTGTGATCGCTGGCCATCCGTTTTTCCCTGCCGGCGCGGAGCAGCTTTTCGCCTTGTCTTGTGAGGAAATCTTCCAAATCCACGGCATTGGCCCGCTGTTTCTGCTCGTCTGTAAAATAAACATATCCAGACATGAATAACACCTCCAATCAATAAATCTGTCGTTGTATGGGTTCCTGGTCATCCCGTTTGTGTCCCTGTGCCTGTCTTTTCTCTGCCAGCTTCCTCCGGCGTTTCCGGTCAATGTGAAAGGAGCTTTCGCCAGTGGCTTTGCGGTAGTCCTCCTGAAACAGACTCTCCAACCGGTGAAGCAGACGGGTTGCCGCAAGGAATGGGGAGGGGTCACGAAGCGAGTCCTGATGGTCAAGTAAAAACTGTGCATAAATATTACCCTGTGCGGCAGATTTCTGCAGATAAAATACCGCTGTTTCCCAGTCACGGGGAACTTCACGCCCGCAGAGATACAGCTTGCCAAGGACATACTGGGCATACTGATTTCCCTGCTCTGCAGAGGCGGCCAGCCAGCAGACGGCTGTTTCCACATCCTTTTGCAGGTGCTCTCCCACCAGATACAGTCTACCGAGCCGGTACTGGGCGTATTCGTTTTTCTGGTTCGCCGCCAGCTTGAACATAGCCACCGCCTTTAAGATATCCTGGGGCGTGTCTTCTCCTGACAGGTACAGGCTTCCGAGGGCGTATTGGGCATACTGATTCCCAAGGTCTGCGGAGAGCGACAGCCATTTTATAGCAGCATCCACCTCTTTTGGAATACCCTCCCCAGCCAGATAGAGCCTGCCGAGCTGATACGCGGCGTATTCGCTTTTCTGTTCTGCTGATAGGGTGAACAGCTCCACGGCCTTTCCTACGTTTTGCTGTACATAGACGCCGTCACGGTATAACTTGCCGAGAGCGTACTGGGCCGCCGCATTTCCTCCGTCGGCGGCTTTCGTAATCCATCCCACTGCCTGCTCCGGATTTCCAGTTCCACTCTCCAGCCACAGCTTTCCAAGCGCATACTGCGCATTGATATTTCCCAGCTTTGCGGAACGTTCCCAAAAATCTGCAGCAGCCCTGTCATCCTTCTCTGTGCCGGTTCCGGTGTGGAGCATCTGGCCAAGACGGTACTGCAGTTTGTCATCGTGGCTGTTTCGTTCCAACTGAAAAAAGCCGTTAAATGCGCGGAGGAAATGCGTATCCGCCTGGAAAGCGTTTTTCTCTGTGCCGATTCCGTCCCTGAACATCTTCGCAAGTTCGTAATCCGCGTAGGGATTGCCCTGTTCGGAGGAACATTCATAGAGATGGAGGGCCTGTTCGTAGTCCTGTTCCACGCCCTGACCCCGATAGTATAGACCTGCCAGAGAATACTGCGCATATTTGTAATCTGCGCTTACCGCATTGGAAAACCACAGCGCAGCTTTTTCATAGTCCCGGTTCAGGCCGCCCTCTTCTGCCTCTCCGGAGCAGTTTTCCTTTCGTTCTGTACCAAGGCCGGCAGCGTACATTTTTCCGATGCGGTACTGCAGGTAGGGACGATGGTTCTCTGCGGCGGTCTGTTCCTCTTTCACGAATGCCGCCAGCGCTTTTTTATACCATTCCTGTGCGGCATCCATGTCGACTTCCCGCCCAAGGCCGTCCGCAAGCATTCTGCCCACATCGTGCATGGCCAGCGCATTGCCGGATTCTGCTTCCAGCAAAAACAGGCGGAAAGCTTTTGCAAAGTCAGGTTCCTGATCTTTGCCACCATAGAGATTCTTTCGTGCTTCCTTGTACTGTTTGTTCCACCATTTCTGTCCGGAGCGTCTGCTGTTTCTTCTCTCTGCGTATTCCTGTTCCTGCCGCTCTGGTATGGCATCTGCCGGGGATTCCGGTATCAAATCCGGCTCTGACATTGTACCCTCTGACAATTCCGGTATCGCTTCATCCTCAAATGTAACATGGTGACTGCCCAGCCTCAGTGCTTCGGCAATCACCATGTTTTTAATGCTTTTAAATTGCGGCTGCCTGGAAAGCGCCGGGAGAGGCGGCGCATTCTTCTGATAGGTCAGCAGGATTTCCTTCTGCCAGTTTCCCCATGCCTGATAGAGTTTAGCCACGCGGCTGTCCTTCGCCAGCTCATCTACAATCTGGTCAATCAGGTTCTTCACATCCCGTTTGAGGTATCCGTACACTTTTTTTCCACCTGTATGTTGCAGCCGCTCCGACAGTCTCACCATCTGCTGTTCGATTTCCGGACTGGCCAGCGTTCCAAAACGCAGGACTTCCATCAGCTCCCTCATCACATCAGCGGCTCCGGATTTTAATTCCGCACGGGCCTGATTCTGTTCTTCATAGATCTGTACGAAATCCTGACGGAAGATATCGTGGGCCAGTTCTGATCTCATGGCCTCGATGGACGGCTCTGTGAGGTAGCCATCATTATCCTTCGCTGAATAGACCATCAGATGCACATGAGGGTGATGTCCCTCGTTATGAAACGCGGCATACCAGCGCAGGTTAGCGCTGTCGATTTTCATGTGCTTGCAGAGCATCGCCCGTTTGGAGCGCAGCAGCGCCATCCATTGTTCGGCGCTGTCATAGCCGAGCCTTGCAGCATCCTCCCGCCGCAGGGAAACAACGTGCGTCCAGACCGGTCCTCTGTGATTCATGACCTCGTCCTGCACCTTTTTAAGCACTACCGGCTGGCCTGCGTCAGTGAACAGTCCATGTTCCCCGATGCGCTCCGCGCGGGGACGGCCAGCAATATAGTCCACATAATTTTCCCGTTTAGACACGAGGTCGAGGTTCTGCTCCAACGCACAGGTGATAAACTCCGATGCGTTGCCGATGGTTGGATGCAATAAAAAATCCGCATATTCCAGCATTTCTTTCGTTGCCGGAATATCACGGATCAGTTGACGGATTAAATTCTGTTGATTGATGGTTACCGGGAGCAACAGCTTGCTCTGATCCACTTTTTCCACACCCTCGCGGGTTCCGATGTAGCGAACGTAGTTTTCGAGCTGGGTGGGTGGAGCATCCCGCAGGTAGCGGGAGGTGAAGATGATTTTGGGCATGGATGGACTCCTTTCTGCCAAAAAAAGAGCGGCATATTTCAGCCGCTCAACACAGATACTCTATACTTTTGACAATTTCCTGTCCTCCAACATCCGAAGCACGGGCTGTGCGCCTTTTCTTGTATCCTCTATGATTTCTTTCGGAGACATTTTTACGTGGCGCAGGGAATTATACTCCCGTATTTTACGGATATCCTCAACTGTAAATTTTTCACTGACTTCAGGTTTCATCTTCTTCATCTCCTTCCAGCAATACAGACGGCGGATAAATTAAAAGGTCCTTGTATCCTTCCAGCGTAGTAATGGTTTTCACACCCCTGACCGTTTTTACATTGACGATGTGTTTAAAATTCCAGGATATGACAATATCGCAGCCTGCCAGAATTGCCGCCGCAATGTGATGGCAGTCATCAAAACTTTTTTGTTTCAGAATACCAAAGTCAATAAATTTTTCAGCCAGTGACACGGTTTCTTCATCGGTCTGGATAAGCTCGTAATCAATCTGCTCAAGATAATCCAGAAGCCGGTTTAACTTTTCAGGCCTGCATCCGCCAATCTCATCAAATACAATATCCGACAGGCATACATCGTAACGCTCCTGCCGGAAAAGCTCCCATAGTGACAGGGTGTCCTGCATTTTTTCCGGCGCATCCTCCTGATACAGATAGCTGACCACGGAGGTATCCAGATAAACCTTCAGTTTTCGCATATGCTCCCTCCTCCACAACGTTTTATATATTAAAACTATACCACACAGTGCGGTTTTAGTCATTAAATTTTCTGATGGACAGAATCAGAATACCGAATCGCTTTATCTTTAGCTTTAGCTTTGGCGTTTTTGATATTTGTATGCGTTCTCAAAATTAATTGCGCCATTAATGCGTTTGACCTCATCCACACATTTCAAATGCAGCTTGTGGAGAGCTTCCTCACCAACTTCGTGGGTGTAAGCGATGACCTGTGACAGCTTACTAAGCTCCACAGCGATTTTAAAATCCATCCGGGCAATCCGGTTCTCGCTGTCCTGCACTGTTCCTGCCATGACAGAGGACAGTGATTGCAGCAGATAGTTTTCACTCTGCTGCGATGTGAGATAACCGCAGTAAAACCGCAGTGCCTCACCCACAAACTCGTTCCGTGAACGCACATTGGCCTTTAGCAGCAGACTGTCGCACCAGTCCAGGGTTTCCTGCTCCACATAAATCCCAATGCGCCGCATGGAAGGCTTTTCTCCTGTCATCTTGACCTCCTTCCTCGTAATAGTTTCGTTGTTCACAGAAAATGCCTGACAATCGGACTTTTATTCGCTGTCTGGCATAAGGATTTACCCAACTTAACAAAAAGGTATTCAAACATCTTCCTCCGCACGGCTTTGCCGGGCGGTGTTTTCCGGGGTTAGGCTGCGAAAGCAGCATAACCCCTTTAACCTGCACACATTTCGACCCTGCTAAAACCACCGGAAATCCAGCCGCAGCAAGGCTTTTCAGCCTTTTTTCGGAGAGCAGCCACACGCGCCCCAACGCTGGCGAAACCAGCCGCAGGGGTACATGGAGGCCACCCTGCCCGGAAAAAGCCCACACGGGGCGTCACAGGGGCGGACACGGGGGAGTTGCTGGCTTTTTATCCGATGCACTTATCCGATCCCTCCGGCGCAGCAGTATCAGCCGGAAGGGGTGCAGGTCTGGCCGGTCTCCGAGGACGGTCTTTTGCTTCAGCATCGCGGCTCACCTTGTCATCGATGTACTCACGGGTGGCCTGTGGCACATACTTTTCATAGAGCTTCTGAATGGTATCGTTCAGCTCGCCCTGCAGGTCGGCATCCTTTTTGCCCATGTGGAAGGTCAGCGCATCCAGCTTTTCGGTGTTAAACGACAGGGTCAGCGTGGTATTCTTCATCGGAAAATCCTCCTTTTCACAGCTTCATATCGGGTGACTGCGCCGGGACTTCTTCCGTCTGTGCCACCCACTTTTCATAGCTTTCTTCAGAACAGTAACCCGCCAGCATGGTGGAGAAGTCCTGCAGACGGGAAGGCTTCACGCCCTTCAGTTCCACCTGCAGCCCGTAGGCTCCCCCATAAATCCGGCACACCTTTGCCTCCAGCACATCGGCCCATGCCTGCTTCCCGGCATCAGTCAGAGTGTTCGCAGACAGCTCCACAATGGTGGCCGGGTCGATGTCCACCTCCTTATGGACGAGGTGAACATCAGCCAGCGGCGTACAGATCAGTTCACGGAGCTTCTGCCGGGAGACGTCTGTCTGCACAGCCTCCGTTTCCGGTTCAAAGTTCCGGCAGAAATCGAGATAACAGGTCACATCAAAGCCATTTTCATCAATAGACAGATCCGCTGCCTCCGGACGTTCGCACAGCATATTTCTGATGAGCTGCTGAAAAAATGACGCATCCTCCACACACAATCCGCTCTGTTGTTCCAGTCCATCAAAGGGCAGTATCCAGTTTCCGCTTGTAGTATTTTCGGTACCGTCCTGTATGATAAACTCCACGGCCTTGCGGGCCTGCCGCTCCAGTTCCTCCAGCGTAATGTACCGCTGGCCGCTGGCGGCGGCCAGTTGCTCCGGCGTATCGCTCTGGTAGTATTCCTCCAGTTCATAGCCTGCTTCTTTAATCTCGGCGTTGGTCATGCCTACACAGTTATGCAGACAATCGTATAAGCCGGGGCCACTTTCAATCTGGCTGATAGAGCCGAGCGCCTGATAGAGCAGGGTTTCTTTTCTTTTTTCTGTCATTGATCCGCCTCCTTATATCTTCATTTCTATGGGAACAGCAACAGCCGCCGTCATACTGCGGCGGTCTGCCACTGGTTCAATCTCTTATAACAGACTTTTAAACAGCTTTATGCCGTCTTTGAAACCCGCCAGATAGACATTGGTGCATTCGTCCTCTGATGCCAGGATACCATCGGCCAGATAATTATCCAGATATTCCCGATCTGCATCCGGCAGGGAATTCAGGATGGCATCCATCCGTTCCATATGGGCCGCTTCTTTTTTCTGCCAGTTCTCAGACTGTCCTTTTGCAAAGGCTTCCCGTATGACCCGGATATGCTCCGCCAGAAGCTCTGCCGCCATCTCCTCCAGTTGATCCATCGCTTTCACCTCCTTCCGCGACAGAACATACTACACACACCGTGTAAAGTCGATACCACAATGTACCAAAGATCAGCTGTCCATCTGTAATTAAGTTGTATATTTTAGGCTCCTCATTTTGTAATAAAGTTGTATAATTATCTCTTCGCAAAAACAATCAATGGCATCACCTCCCATCCTTTTTAGGCACAAAAAAGGACGCATTAGCTTTTTCCGGCCTTTGCATCCTTTGGTTTAGAGTAAATCACTTCTTATTTAGTTGTCTTTCTATGTAACAGCATATTGCTTATTACTTTATTCATCATCGGGGATAGGATCCCAAATGCCTTCCGCTTCTGCACGGTTTCGGATATAATTCCTCATATCTTCAATGGACTGCTTCAATTCATCCCTGGTGAAATGCACATTGCTGTGGTTCTCCGGGTGATGGATTTGATGCCTCACATATTCTGTCAAATCCAGGTTCCATGTCTTTGTAGCACCGTTCTTTACATAAAGGTATGGTCTTTGCGGCCTCCCCACTTTATAGTCATTGAGCCACTGCTGGAACTCCAAAAAGCCATACAACTCGTTATGGTATTCTTCTGTAGTTTCTCCGTAAGCCGCATAATTAACCTCATTCAGTGAGGGGTATTGCAAAACCGCAGGTTCTATTGAACGTATGTGCTTTCCGTTTTCATCCTCATAAATCAAGCGCAGATTCCCAAAATCAAGCTCCTTCACGATAACCGGGCTATGTGTTGTAAGCAAAATCTGCGTATTTGCCACCTGTGCCAGTTCCTTTAACGCTTTTATCAGCACCCTCTGATTGTTGGAATGCTGGGAAGTTTCCGGCTCCTCAATCGCATAGATGATTCCAGTGTTATCCCCTTCGTCAGCCCGCCGCTCAGCTTCCGCTCTAAAGAAATTCAGCAAGACAAGCCTCTTAACGCCGCTTCCTCTTTTATTTATGGGAATGTCCTCGTCACCGGAAATAGACACCGCCTTAAACACATCCACCCATTTCAGCTTGTCCGCAGTAGGAATGACCGGATTTAGGCTGCTTGCCACCGCTGGATCCATTTCTCTCAGCTTTTCCAGCGTCCTGCTTGAAACTTCTTTCAGCTTTGCTTCCACAATCCCGGCAACTGAAGCCAGAGTTTCCTGCAACCCTTCATCATTGATGATCTGTTTAACCGCTTCTTTCAGCGGATCCTGTACTTCGCTATCCCCGTCACTGTTTTTACGATCCGACTGGAACAGGGAATATACTGGCATATATAAGGACAACTTATCCCAGATTTTTTTTGCATCTTCTTTTGAAACATCAATCCCCACATCCTGCAGGGCAAGGTCATCGGCATAATGCCCCCATATGGCTTCCCGCATTACAGCATTCACGCTTTGGTTTTCGCATTCAATCCCCTTGCTGCTAACAATACGTTTGAGATCCGTATTCTTTTTGAGCAGTAAATCCTTACAATCAGGGTTTGTTGGATGCTTTGCCCTGATAAACACAGCGGCCTTGCCGCCGTTTTTATACTTCTTGATAACTTCCAGCAAGCCATCAGAATTCAACATGTATTCATTGGCAAGCGTGGTCTGCACTGCGGAGTCTATAATGATTGACTCTGGCAGTTCAGAGAAACATACAGAAATAATGGTCTGATCATCACCGCTCCTTGATGCCTGGATGTTCAGGTCAGTCTTGTCAATCTTAATTACCCCGTTCCCGTCATTAAAGAAAATATCCAATGCTTCAAGGATTGTGGATTTACCTATGTCATTCCTGCCAACGAATACGGTGAGATCATCAAAGCCAATCACTGTCTCACCCTTATAACTTCTAAAGTTCTTTATCTTTACAGATTCGATTTTCATATGGTTTCCTCCGAGTGTTCATTTTTTACCGCTATTCACATAAAACTAATTAAAGAGTGTGTCAATATCTTCATCCGTAGCGAATGATATTACGTTCCTTTCAGGAAATTTTTCAGGGATATGCACATTTCCTTCATAATCCAAGGCATATTTCAACAGCTGGAAAGCCTTTGGGGAATAAGCAAATCCGGCATCCACTTCGTACATCAGCCCCAGTCCTCTGAAGTCATCTACATATTCAATATCGCTGATTGTGCCTTCCCTTATGTTTTCCTTTAGAAACAGGAGGTCTTCCTCCGTGAGCATTCTGACACACTGCCCAAGCTTAAAGAAAACCCTCTTGCCGAATTCATGTTTCGCAAACGCCCTGGAGATATTCGCTAAATATACTGCTTTCTGGACAGTGCCGCAATCATCAAGCAGTTTTACAACCCGTTTTGAGTATTCATGAAGCCTGTCAGCATCGCCCTCATACCCCGATTCCTCATTTGGAGATGTTTCTGCCAAAGCAACTGCCATCTTCCGCAGATTATCCTCAATGAATACCTTCCCCTTGCTGTCATAATCATTCAGGTTCAATATATAAGCCTCCAAGCATTCAAAAAAGATGCCATCTCGGACAGCCGATGGAAAATCCCTCATTTTTTTGATTAGGTCTATAATGGCAACCGGATCCATCCCCAAGACATCAAGGACATTCTGGTACAGTTCTTTGGACGCGGTTTTTGCGGACGCAGATGATACGGTTCTTTTCATAGTAGATAACACATTCAATAGATTACTCCTTTCTTTTAACCTTTTCAGAAAATATATATTCTTCCAGTTTTTGCAACATTTTAACTATCATCAATAAACAGTTCTTTATTCAGTTCCGTAATCAACCCCTCCATCAGCTCCCGGTTTCTTTCATAGGAACCCCTCCTAATCTGCACCTTCCTTTTTACATCATTATAAGTAAACTCCTTTCCTCCAGCCTTTTTCTTCTCAAGCGCAACCTCCGTATACCGCCTCCTGATCCATTCTTCCTGCGTTTCGCACACTTCATCAAAAAACTCCTGCATTTCCGGCAGATATGGCAGCCTTCCATATATATCATCCCTGTTCAGCCCCGCCACCCTCGCCAGCCAGCTGACGTTGACACGTTTCCTATGATCTCCAGAAGCCTGAATTTCAGCATACGCCGCTTTCAGCTCTATAAGTGCGGCCGCGCCCCATTCCTGCCATCTCGGCTTGTCAAGTTCATGGGTGAGTTTGCTGTGTATCCACTCCGGCTCCTTGCGGATCAGCCACTCGTAGGCTCCGGGTACGCTCTCTTTCAGGTCCTTGCAGGACAATACGTGTCTTTTCTGCAATTCCTCCATTACACGCATGCGGTAAAAATCAGTCTTCTCCCTGCAGGCATCCACTTTCCACGAAGGGCACCGTTCCCTATACCTTCCTCCCAAATCAATGCCATTTCTTCTGGCATAGTCTACTATCGTCCGAATATCCACTCCAAGCCTTTCGGATATCGTCCGTATTGGCATTTCCTGATCTAAGAGATATTCCTTTAACTTCTGTTCGTACAGAAACCCCCTGTCGGAAATACATGGCTTCAGCAGATATTTTTCAAATGTCTGGCGGGGGTTTGACCTGCGGTATTTCATCCCGCAATGCGGGCATTCAAACCACGCCCATATTTCATCCCCCATTTTCTGGATATCCGTCCGCCCTGCCACATCCTTTTTGTAATAGCCGCACATCTCATTGGCGCACGGCCAAGGCCCGTTTCCATATGGCTGCACCTGTTTTACTTCCATCTCCAAGAAATTCTTTGCCGTTCCTGCGAAAAAACCCATAAGCAGGATATGGTGCAGCGGGCGGAGGTTAAAGCCTATGCTTTCCTGCAGGTACCGCAGCCAATACAGCGGATTCCCTCTATAAGGGAGGATTTCGGAAATAAAGCTTTCTCCGAACATTTCCCTAAAATCATTCACGAACGCCTCCCGGTTGCAGATTATCCCCCGGTAATCCGCATAGCCACGTTCTTTCATACATTCCCTGTACTTGCTGCTGATGTTTTTATACCCGCCGAACCTCCTGCCATGCTCAAGGAGCCATGCGGTTTCCCTTGCAACGAAAAGATATTTCTCTTCATAACGCAGAGGATCATCCGAATTACTTTCTATGTTGCGGAGTACATAAGAGGCAGGGTATATCCGAACCCTCATTTCTTCAAAGGGTGCATCACTATTCCTGATGGGGCATCTATGTTCCGGGCAGTATTCGACCCCTGGAAGCTGCGGCATCCTGTGCCAGTAAGTCTCGCCATATTTGCGGAAGTCTTCCCTGGCACAGACGGGGCAGTAGCGCAGGTACTGCCCCTCAGAAACATACTTGCTTTTGCTCATCATCCTGCGGACAGTCCTGTCAATGCCGGATTTCGGTATGCCGTTCCGGATGGCCTCCTCCATCTGCCGGTACACATCGTCCACGTGTGAAACAGAGTGGTAAGGGTACGACGTATGGTTGCATATCAAATCCCCGCCAGTAATGCCGCTGTCCGGGTCAACCCAGTAATCCAACAGCTCAAACTTCCGTGGGAAATAGACCGTTGAAACAAGCAGCGACCTGTCGCTCCTGAAAAACTTCCGTGTTGCCGCTTCGGAAGAACTGATCCCGCTCCGCACATAATAACGGCAGAAGATGCTGTAAAAACATTCATCCGGGTAAGGAGCGGGAAAAAAGCTGAGCCTCTGCATCCCTACCACTCCATTTCATCAACCGCCCCGCTTTGTTTGAACTCATCATAGCCATTATTCTTACGGATATCCCCCGGCACATATTCCTCTGGCCCGGATGTATCTTCTGCGATATAAAGGCGGTATGCTTCCTTGAACGCCTCGCCCACACTGACCGGGTTTTTATGTGATGCAAGGACTTTTCCCGCAAGCCTTTTCGCCGTGGCCGGCTCCACTTCGACTTCCATCAGCTTAATGGATGTCTGTTCAAGCACTGTCAGCTTCTGTTCCGCTGTTTTCTCCTGAACCTCCGCTTTTACGGCTTTATATGCGGACAGGTAATCCTCAATGCTCACCGGGGCTATGTCTTCATATTTCAGGATTTTCTTCCTGTCCCCGCTCCGGAGGGCATCCAGCATCGGCTTCACAAGGCCGAGTTTCTTTTCTGCGGCTTTACGGATATCTGAAACAGCAAACCCTTCGGCCCCGCTTGTTATTGCGTCAATCTGTACGATAGCGTACAGCTTTACAGCGATATCAATGATGCCCTGGCTCTCGTCGTATAACGCATTGGCCAGCTCGTCCGTATAAGCCACACTTTTTGCTGTCCACTGGTAACGCCACATTGATTTCACAAAAACATTCCATGCGACATCATTTCCCATCCTGTCCCAGATCAGGTCTCCCTGGCCGCTTCCCCGCCTCGCCTGCCTGAACTCGCTTTGCAGGATTGACATGGCTTTCGTGGTTCCGATCATGACAACGGGAAGGCCAATAGTATTGACAAGCGTCACAAAGAAATTCAGCATCTTATCCGAGCCGCCTCCCTTTGCCTCGTTCAGATGCTGGATCTCATCAATCACAAGTATGCCGATCTGGAACTGCCGCACAAGCTGCGTCATGATGATCAGTAGCATATCCAGGGAATACCGCCCTTTGGTGTACTGTTGGAAATAATCCGTCTCTGCCGCCATGTCCAGCGCATAAAAGAACTGGTAACAGAGCTGCTTCAATGAACCGTCATGCGGGCAGTCAAGCTTCAGCCACACAAGCTGCGTCAATGCCAGCGGCTCTTCATGATACCTGGCATGGATAATCCTCTGCGGGTACAGTGACAGTATCCGTTCCACCGCCGTGCTTTTTCCCACCCCTGATACACCAATAATGGTAAAGCCGGATGCCGCCGTCTTCATTCCCCGGAGCATATGGTAGCTGCTTTTATCCTTCATGGCCGCAAACCCCTCAGCCATGCCCCTGGCATATTCTGGTGCGAGCGGGTTCCTGTCCAGGTATCCCTGCCGGATGCTCCGGGAAATTCTCTGCTCAATGTCAATGTGCTGTTCCAGCGGCTGGAAATACCGGAAAAGCCTGTGGATGCAGTGCAGCCTGTATTGCATGTCCAGTTTCCTCTCGCCGTTGTTATAAGCCGCTTTATCGGAAAGCATCCCGACCACCTGGCTTGTAGGCCAGATTTCCGGCAGGGCCTCGATCAGGGGATTCCCCTGATATTCCAGAACCATCTGTTCCCGATATTCCGCTTTCACTGTATAAGGTGTCATCTTTAATCTCATCCTCCACCTGTTGCTGTATCAACCGCATGACCGGAGATACTTCTGGTTCGTGTTTTGCCATGGCTATCTTTTCTCCAGCATCCTCCCCCGCAGTTCCTTTGGCAAAAGATTCTTGCTTGCGGATTTCTTCCCTCTCATTCCTGCGATTGCTGCGGATGTTTCCAATCCGTTCCGCTTTCGACTCTGCCTTATCAGTTTCCGCCATTGCCTCGGCAGAATCCACGATGGATTCGATCTGTTTCACGAGGTTCACCTTGGCTTCTGTCTCCTTTACCTTATTCCTTTTCTTTTTGGCCTTTTCCTTCTCCTGCTCATAGCGGACTTCGCCAAGCTGTTTCCCTGCATATTTTGATTCCCAGTCAACAAGCTGGCACCGGATCATCTCCCTGCTTTTGGGGTCTTCCGCAAAAATAGCACCCATATCCCGGGGATCGTAAGACACCTTAACTTTATAGGCTCCTTTTGCCCTCGCTTTTTCAAACCAGAGTCCCTTGAGCACTTCATCCCCAGAATAAAACAGCCCCCTGAAACGGATCCCCCGCTCTGTCACACTTGCATAATCAGTCGGCATGAGGGCCATGCGGACGGCATCCCGTGAAACGCTCTTGAGGCCGCCCGAGCAGTAGCGGATTCCAAAATTCCAGAGTTCCAGTGGAACCGCATCGACCCCTATCTGCATCATCAGCTCATTCTTTTCATAATAATCCATGTAGTGGCTGTTGTTATAATAAATCACACAGCGGATGATAATCTCCGTGAACTGCCGGATGTCCAGCTTCGCGTCAAGCCGATAGTCATGCCCGCCCCGTTCACTCATGTCCGGCAATACTTTCCCCGGCAGGAATGGCATCGCATCCGTATTGATGGTGCGGAAATGCTGCTCAATGATGCCTTTCAGGTCTGCCCTGTACGGCGGGGCGTTTTCAATGCGTATGCCGAGCATCTGCACCAGGTTATTGGCATATCTGCTCTCCATTTCTCCCCTGTCCCCAAGGATTGCCGTGGGGATATGGCGGCACGGCCACTCCTGCTCCGTGATGGTTACCCCGTATGAAGCGCAGTACGCTACTTTATCGCTGGCAGCATTTTCAATGGCCATCATCGCCCCTGCCCATGATGGCCCCTCAAGGCCGATGTACATCCCGGTGACCATCCTGCTGTAGCTGTCCATGACGAAATACATCACCGGGCGCCCTATGATATCCCTGCGGTCAAACTGTGAAACAAGGTAAATGTCACCGACCGTGGCATCAACCTGATATTTTGACCCCGGCCCCATCAACTGGTAATCCGACCTGCCAGTGATTGCCCGGCCTGTCAGCTCTAACTTTACGTCGCCCCCACGTTTCTGTGCTTCCGTTTTCTCATCCCGGTTCTTCCGATACCAATACTGAAACTGGTAAATGGAGGGGATCTGGTCTGCTGGCAAAAGCCGCATCTGTTCCCGCCCATCCCCGTCCTTCTCTGATGTCGAATAATAATCCCCCAGCATTTTTTCATAAGTGGCTTTCATGCTGATTCCTTTGCGGTTCAGGTAATATTTCCTAATGGCAGATTTAAAGTTCTTTACGTCTTCTTCTGTAAGGATTTTCCCAAACCCTCCTTTGTAGACTACCGGACGGCCAAGTTTTTTATTGATCTGTATTTTCTCCCCCTTCCCACATTTCCTATAATCCTGAAGGAAAGCGTTTGGTGTTTTCCCTTTTTTCCAGTATTTTATAATGTAACGGTATAAGTTCGTCTTTGACTTGCCGTTCTTTTCCGCAGCTTCGGCCAGCAGTTCGCCCCTGCGTTTCCGTTCGTATATGTCCGGCTCGCATTCAAGCACCGGTTTTAAGATGCGCCACCATTCATCCCTTTGTTCCATGGCCTCGGCTGTTGCACCAACGCCATGGAACGTAACTGGGTCATCAGCAGTTGTAATTATGCCATCCGACAATTCCTCCGCGACTTTCCCGTAGTCGAATTTTACAGGAATCCCGTTCATCTTCCCGTCAACAGGAATCCAGTACCCGTATTCCTGCCCGGATGAAATCCATAAAACCCTGTATAGCTGATCTTCTTCGTGGAGGTGCAAAACTTCATTTACAAAGATATTCTGTTCCATTACGTCTCCCGTGCCTCAGTTCTGTCAAGTTGATCTGTTCGTCTAAATCGACCGCAATAACCCTGTCCCGTATCAAATGCTTAAACAGGGCTATGCCAGTGCCGTCCTCAAGGCCATAGGACTTTTCTATTTGCGCAGCAATGACAGTAACCGCAAAGTCCCCACGGCAATACATTTCCAGAAAAAGTTCTTTGCATTCCTGTTCCAGTTCTTTATTACGGACACTGCCGGTAAAATCACTGCCGGAATATAACCATTCAATATTCCTTATTTTTGTTCTGGGAAGTTCATTCTCTGTCACGACTTTCCAGTCAATGCCCCGCTTGAGCCAGTAACGCCTTTCTATTTCAAGCTTCTCCTTTACCCGCCGTTTGCCAAGTTCCTCTGACGGCTTGATTGCCCTCGCAAAATATCCGCTATGCGTTGTAATTAAAAAATCTGTCGTCATCACATATGGAAAGCCACTGATATTGTCATACGGATATGGTATTCCACAGCTGTCAGCAATCCCAATGGCATCGGATATATCGCTGAGCGGAAACTGCTCCCTGATATCCGTTGTTTTTTCAGACCAGTCAAGCAGATAAAAATACCATAACTCCAAGTTGGACACCAGATGGTGTACCCTGCCGGTAGTGCGCCCTTTTATGCGGGAAACAATACCTTTTGACGGGAAGTCCTGAACCTGAACCCATGGCACATATTCCGCAAGCTCTCCTTGACCTCTCCCTTCCGCCAAATATTTGCGGTATTTGGTTTCGTTCCATGTTCGCACTCTCTTTGGCATAGCCACCATCCTTCTTATCAGTCTTTATTGCAAAATCGACTTTTGTTATCCGACTTTTTTACAAAAATGGCCCTTCTGACACCATTATACATCTTTTTTACAAAATATCCAACTATATTACAAAAAATATCCTACTTTTTTATTTTTGGACATCAGCCTGCAGGCAGTCTGCCCACGGCATAGAAATGTTCAGTCCAGTAAGCGGAATTGATATCTGCGTAGCCTATGGGATTGCCCGCGTGAAGCATCTGCCCGCCCCCGACATAGATCCCAACGTGGCTCACCGGTCCCGGAGAGGCATAGGTGCGGGTAAAAAAGAGCAGATCTCCCGGCTGCATTTCTGCTTTCGGCACAAGGGAGCACTGGTCATAGATGCCGGTCGCTGTGGTGCGCGGCAGGCTGTAAACGCCGGAATGCGTATAAACCCAGCACACATAGCCGGAACAGTCAAACGAGGTGGATGGGCTGGAGCCGCCCCACACATAGGGGGACCCGATATACTTTGTGGCCTCCGCCATCAGCGCCGCGAAGCTGCCATCCCCCATAGAAACGCCGGGCGGCAGGCCGTTCCCTCCGCCCGGAACAGCGGCTGGGCCGTACAGCGCCAGCAGATAGATCCGGTTCGCATTGGATTTATTCTCTGCGGTGATCGTCCTCCCAAGCACGGAGGAAAGGTTCCCGTACACCGTTTCAAGGTCTGTGATGGGAATGGCCACGGTATAGGTTTCGCCGTCCTCATCCTCCCGTTCCTCGTAGGCCACGAAGCAGTCGGCGAACCGGCGATAGTCCCCATCGTTCATCCGGGGCTGATCCGCGCCGAAGAACAGAGAATAAAAAATGGATTTTATCCGGTAGGCGTCCACCTCTCCATCTTCGGCCATACCATTCATTTCAGCAATAGCCGCATCCAGTTCGGCGAAGCTCTCCCGCATCTTTTCGATGTACATCCGGTAGTCGGCGGGGAGCCGGGAAGATAAATAGCCGCCGTTGAATGTCAAATCCACGGCGGCATTGTTGTGGTCTGCTGTGCCGGACAGGGCGCTCAAAAGAACCACAAGGATTAATATAAACGGGATCAGGATGGCGGCTACTACTGAAGCGATGGCCGTCCATGAGCGTTTATCCGTTGCCGCGGCAAGGGCGGCTTTCACCGCCAGCACGGCGGCGGGTGCTCCCATAGGCGTTCCTCCTTTCGGGCGCTTAAAGTAAGCCCCCGGAAAAGAGGCTTATTTCCGCGCCGGTTCTGTTTTCTTTTCTCTGATGATTTCCAGTGTTACCGGGTGGATGATGGCCATCTCCCTGCCCAATTCTCTGGCATAGCGGACGGTCTGCCCGGTTCCGCCGCGGGCCGCGCCGTCCCATACCGCCAGCACATGGCCGCTTTTTTCCACCATATAGCGGTTCCGTCTTTTCATGCAGTCCCTGCTGTATGTCCCTTGAAGCTGGCTTGCCGTATCACTCCGGACGATGATATCAAAGTACCGGTCACGCTGGGGAATCGTCCATTTCGCCGCCTGTTCCTCATAAGGAATGGCGCATTCCAGCGTCACCTGCGGATAGGTTTCTTTTAGTTCCAGCACCAGTTCCGCACAGATCTGGTCGATTCCCAGCGCCATCCCGGTAATAAACCGGGTGACTCCTTCCTCAACAATCAAACGCACAATTTCCTGCCGGAGCAGTTCTTTCAGCCGCAGGCAGTCCGGATGCTGTTCCTCATATCGAAACGGAAGCCGCTCCGGGCGATGCCCGGTAAAACAACAAGCCGTCTGTATCTCCATCGTTTCTTTTCTCCTTTGTCCTCTTTTGATGATACTAATTATACTTGATTAAGGTTATTTTTCAACCTGTATCAATGATGTTTATATTCCATCGAGTAGGATAAACTATCCCTATAGAGGATGAAGGGCGGTGATGGTTTGAAGAAACAGCTTAACGTAGAGATTGGAGGCAGGATCAGGAAATGCCGTGAAACCCTTGGATATTCCCGCGAAGCGCTTGCGGAAAAAGCGGAGCTTGCCAGTTCTTTTATTGGGACGATTGAACTTGGCAGCGGCAGCTTCACAGCGGAATCCCTCATCAAACTTTGCAGGGC
>ERZ1036416.259-NODE-259-length-19626-cov-442.453068_pt1 | contig 19626 bp, 28 predicted proteins | sample MGYA00514219_ERZ1036416 | MGnify/ENA primary metagenome ERZ1036416 (study PRJEB33795, sample SAMN09464945) | human gut metagenome | host: Homo sapiens | place: USA: Stanford, California | collected 2016-11 | study: EMG produced TPA metagenomics assembly of the...
TATCAACAGATATTTTACCCATTATCCTATTGTTTACAACATTGATCGTTGTATCACTTGGCCAAAAATTAACTGCATAAGAATAAATATTTTGCTGTACAGCAGTATTATAATAGATATGAATCACGTACTGTCCACTTTCAGGCATCTGCTTATTTGCACGCCATACCCCGTCACTTTCTTTTGCAAGGTGAACCCAATCAATATCATCTTGTCCCCCATTAATCGACCATGTAGGAAATTTAATCTCTGTTACACTATCTGGTACACCATCCACCTCATATTTTATGTAATGGTTGTCCGCAAGTGTAGACGATAATTTTACATTTACTTCTTTACCTTCAATTTCTGCTGTAAAAACACTTCTGTCGATATAGCCGTCTAATGTAAATTCCTGCTCGTATCTCGAAGAAGCTGTATATCCATTTGGTACTGTTTCCTCTACCTTAAATTTACCTTCATTCAGATCTGTTTTTTCTAAAAAATCACTCTCATATAATTTATTGGTAGAATTATATGAAAACTCTCTTAATTTTTCATATTGACTAGTTGTCTTATTCCACTGTAATAAATCAAATTTAGCGTTAGAAATGTTTTCACCAAAATTGTCAGTTTTATTAATACCTATTTGACTGCCATTTAACCAACTGACATTAAAACTTAATGTTCTTGGGTCACTAGTTACAGAAAGTGTCGCCTCTGCTTGGTATCCACCCCCTGGCATTATAGCCAAAGGAGCATACATTGTAGAATTATTACCAGCTAATTCACCGCTACTATAATCTTCCATTTTTTGTAACGGTGCTGACAAATAAAAAGTATCACCACCATTAATTGAAACTGTTCCACTGCTAACTGTCCCTTTTGTTAGATTATGAAGCTCTACCCCTTCCTGTAAAGGAATGTCTATTGTCACATTGCTTTCAGCATTAAATGTATTGTTTTCAGTTCTCTGAGTACTTGTGCCTGAATCATAATATGCACTTAAATTAGTTTTAGTTAAATTAAATGTTTTTGTCGGTACTGGCATGGACTGAATCTGTTCATATCTCCATTTCAATCCAATTCCATTAGCCAATAAATCATCCCATGACTTACCACCATAAATATCTCCTGAGTAAGCATAACTAGCCATAATATGCGTATACAGATATTTATTAGTGTCATTGGTAACTTGGTCATCTTTAAAAACATCTCCTGGTCCGCCATAACCATAGTAAAGAACTTTCAATAGTGCATCATTATTTCTAATAACATAAGGTGCATATTGTCCTTGTGGTGGCGTGTTTTTTGAAGATTCGAGACAATACGCAAGTGATCCATTAATATAACACATTTTAGTACTCCAATTGCCTAGCCAACTAGGATAATAAATTTCCTGTCCCCATGTAAATGAAATACTGCTTTGTGCCATCACTGGAAATACTGATGACAAAATACATATGATAGAAAGAAACGTAATAATAAAGCATTTAATTTTTCTTGTCATTTTATTTTCCTTCCTTCTTCATTATTTTTCTATATAACTAACAAGGATTTCTACAATAAAATTTCATTTTATTCCCTCCAAAAATAAAAAGCAATTCAACGAATTGCTTTTTATATATATTTATCCCAATATTTTACATCTGTGGCATCACTTGGAACTCTCCACGATTCTAATGGATCGCCCTCATAACAGATATATCCATCCTCAAAAGTTGAATCTCCCCACTTATAAGTCACTGTACGCCAAACTTTTCTTTTTACTGGCTGAGTATTTTCTCCCGTTGATCCAGAATTTCCTCCAGTATTTCCTGAGCTTGATCCACTCCCAGAACTTCCACCTGAATTACCACTATTTCCTCCAGAACTGTTACCACCAGATGTTCCTCCATTTGAAGGCTTGTTAGAACCACTACCAGATGATCCTGAGCTTCCTCCAGTAGAACCTGAAGGTTTGCTTCCAGAACTATTAGAGCTGCTATTTGAATTATTTCCACTAGATACTACTTTATCTCCAGATGAATCCACTTTTTTCTTAACAGTATTTTTTACTGTTTTTGTTCCGTCAGCATTAGTTACTGTCTCTTGGACTACAACTTCGTCTTCGGCAATTGCTGGTGGCGCAATTACTGTAACCTTTACATCTTTTTCAGCTTTATTTCCATTTGCATCTTCAATACTAGCTTTTACAGTATATTTAGCAGGTACATTAATATCTACTGTACTGTAATCAACTGTCAATTCATTTATTGTTGCTAAATCAGTCGCTATAATCAATGATTTAAAATCAAATGTAGTCAAATCTGTCCCTTGAAGAATTTCTATATTTTCTGGTACTGTCATTTCTGGGGCAGTTGTATCTTTCACAACTACCTTAACTGTTTTAGTTTCATCTTTATATGTTAAATTTACTTTATAATCTCCTACTTTAGCAAACCCACGATCTTTTTCTTCTGTAGTACCATCCTCTTTAGTCACACTTTCAGTATCATTTTCAATATCTGATTTTATTTTAAGGTTTTTTTTCAAATATTCCTTATCTTCTTTATTTAATCCTCTAGTATCAACTAAAGTGTCAAAATCAGCTTTGAATTCTTTTCCGTATTCAAGATTAATCGTATTTTTCTTTAGTTGTAATTTTGGTGAAGTGTCTCTTGTAGCATATACAATTCCTCCGCCACAGCCCAAGACAATTAAACCTGTAACACAGCCTACAATGATCCTGTTCTTTTTGGTATTTAAATACTTATCAATAATATCTTTTCTAATGTCCATACTTTATCCCTCCATCTAAATTTTATAATTTATTACTCTATAATTCAAACTTTAGTATAAACTATTTGAATTTTGATATATTCCTATTAAAGTATCACCTTGCAGTGACTGTAATATACGAATCATATTTGACTGACTCACACTTATACATCCTGCTGTAGAACCGCCAGTTGAGCAGTGTAAAAAGATAGCACTACCCGCACCTGGTGTACAAGCAGTATTATAATTTACAGCAATAGCATATTTATATGCTGTTGGATAACCAATTAAATGCTCAGCACTGCTCCATTGAATTCCAGTCTGACTAGCATCAACTAATTTATTGTAATATGGACTGTTTACATCATCTACCCAGTAATGATTGTTATTTACCTGTAACCATCCTCTAGAAGTTCCTGGATTCCCTGCTACACCAAATGCTTGACCAAAACTATAGATTCCCGTAGGTGTTTTTCCATCACCTTCACGTTTATTGCTAGTTATACCATTTTTCCCCACTCTTGCTGAACAGCTTAATGTTTCTGTCCAGATACCGTTACGCTTAGTATGCAGTGTTAACGTTGCATAGCTTCCACCGTTTCCAACAACTGTTATTGCCTGTGTAGTTTGTCTCGAAATTGACATATTAGCAACAAAACTATGATTCACTCCAGAATTGGAAGATGAATTAGAACTATTGCTGCTTGATGAACCTGTAGATCCTTTTTTATTTGTACTGCTTCCTTTACTGGAATTAGAACTAATTTTAGTATTTGCTGTATCGTCTTGAGCCGTCGCTTTATCTCTTAATGTATTGCGAATAGATTTTGTTCCATCCTCATTAGTTACTGTTTCTGTTACTAATTCCTGATTTTCATTTGGAGTTTCTGTTATATTAACTGTTAATTCTTTAGTAGTTTCATTACTAGAAGTATCCTTAGCAGTAACTTTTAATACATATGTTCCTACTGTACTACTGTTAATTGCACTGCTGTCGTATCCTGCCTCTACAGGCGATAGATCTGTTGCATTAAATAAATTAAGACCGCCGAAATCATAGGTATTTAGATCAGTACCTTTAACTATATCAATATCACGAAATTCTGTATTAAGTTCTGGTGCAGTCGTATCAGCAACTTTAACCTTTTTAACAAGTGTATCATCATTAAAGATCATTGTTATCTTATACTCTCCAACTGCTGGATAATCTTTACCGTCCTCATATTTAAAATTAGATTTTATACTTAAACCATTTTTTAATATTTTTTTATCTTTATCATCCATACCTTCTGTATTCAATAATTTCATGCCGTTAACAGAATATTTATCTCCATATTCTAATTTAATAGTTTTACTATTACTTAGAACGAAATCGGGTAAATTATCTTTTGTTAAAGCATATATACCCAGTGTACTAGCTAAGATTACTGCGAATACACTAATTCCTGCGATAATCTTTTTATTTCTTGTATCTAAATAATTCAAACATAAATCCTTAATCTTCATTTTTATTTCTCCCATATCAATTATATTTCTAAATAAATACAGACATTTTAAATATTCTACTATCTTATATATTTGTAAAACTTACACCTTATCAATTTCACTGACATCATATTCTTTATCAGAAATAAGATGAAAAATTTTTCCGTCTTTGTCCAATTGATATCTTGTTATTCTAATATACATATTTAAAATCTGCATATATGTCCAACATTCCATATCTTCTCTACATCCATGATTTTTTAACTCTCTAATCATTTCTTCTTTTGATTTTTCCATCTATTTCAACTTCTCCTTCTTTTTTCCCACACTAGCATATTAGCATTTTTTTCTGGTACAAAAAATTTACCAATTTTTCACTCATTTTTGATTATTACCATATATGTTGTAAACTCTTTGTATTTTTATACTGCTTGTAAGGTTATTTATTTTGCGTTTATAAGAAAACATATGCTATACAAATGTGAGAACCAATATATATAATTTTAAAATAATATATAAACTACTGAAATTTACTAGTGTACTTTATCTTGGATATTTTCTTATTTGATTTTTTCGTTTTCTCTGATATTTACTTTCTCTATTCCACACAAATAATCAATTGATACTCCATATAACAAAGCAAGTTTCATTAACTTATCGATTGTTGGTACCCGAATACCTAATTCATATAACGACAATGTAGAACGATTTATTCCTGTCAGCTCTTCTACTTCATACTGCGTTAATTTACTTTTTATCCTCAACTGCTTTAAGCGTTCTGCTATTTCCATAATGAAAGTTCCTCCCGATGAGATTATATAAAATATGTTGCTACTTTAGGTAGCATTGCTACAAAAAGGAACAAAAAGAGAAATTTATCATTCAAATCCACATTTTTCAAAAATACTAATTTATACCTTTTTTCCGCATTCAAAGAAATATTTATTATTTCTTTCTATTTGACAGGAAAACTATCTACTAACCAGCTTAGCTTTCAATAAATTTATTTGATTATTATAATATTCTGACAAATTGCTTAGTTTCATATAACAGATACATTCTTTTGCTATTCGCGTTTTTCTTCCTGTCAGGTATTCGTCTCTTTTAAAATCAATACTAATTTGCATGATACTATAATATTGAAGAAGTACCTCAGCTTCAGCTTTGTTTAATTTCCAATTCTCATCAATAACAGATGCAATCTCATTTTGAATATCAATTAAATCGTTTTCATCCTGAAATTTATCGCTCATCCCATTTGTATTACTTTCAAATATGTTCATCAAATAATTCTTAAATACAATCATGACCACAATTGCTGGTAAAATCAGCACAATAGCTAGTTTTAACATTCTAATTTTGTCTCCTTTTTAAGCTTTTTTACAATATAAAGTATATTTGTTAGCTTTCCTCACCTTAATGATCTTGTATCCTGACTCAATCAGCCTTTTAGAAGCAGAATCTATTTCTTCCTTAGTTAAATAATTGAAATATGGATAATATTTTCTTTTTTCCAGACTGATCATTAATTTACTTTTACTCTTCATTGCCAATCGTAATTCTACCTCCTGAAATATTTATTTACTTTCTAAACTATTTTTCAACTAACTAAATATTTATTCCAAATCAGTCAGTATACTGTATTTTTCTAGACATGGAAATTATTTCCATGTCTAGAATTAGATATTCTCCTCCTTAATTTCGAAACTAATACTCATATCACTCTGACAATTTGAACCTTCAGTATGCTGGCTTTCGCTTTTCTTTGTATTAATGAACGTTACTAGATCACAAATAACTTCTACAACATATACCTTATGTCCTTGAGTATTATCATAACTTCTTGACTGCAGTTTTCCTTCAATCCCAACGGTACTTCCCTTTGAACAGTATTTATATACATTTTCTGCCATCTTGCGCCATACTATACACTTAATATAATCTGCCTGCTGGGTTCCATATTTTCTATTTACTGCCAAAGTAAATTCAGCTACTGAATCACCAGAAGGAACTTTTTTTAATATTGGATCCTTCGTCAATCGTCCTACTAAAATCACTCTATTAATCATATTTTTCCTCATTCCATTTAATTTTGTTTGTAAATCAATATTTTCTAAGCTTATGCCATAAATTGTTGTAGCACTCAAGACTGTCAGCTGTAGAGTTAAATAACATATGTGCAGCTTCAAAGATTTCAACAGAATTATAATTTTTATCCTTTTCAAGACTATCTATCATTGATTTATATTCCTGCCCTCTGCTTTTTAAAAATTCAACATGATGATACAAAAGATCATTTAATGCACTAATTTCATCCATACTTAAACAAATATTAACTACTGACTTGTCCATTATAATTACTTCCTTTTTTTATCAGGGGAAGGGAGTCCGCAATTGTTAAATCGAACTCCTGGCAAGCCGCCACAAACATTGTTTGCTACTGTTTATTTAATAAGCGGCATCCCCTTTTATTATTTTTTTATATCATTTAATATTTCTGTTACCAGCGCTTTATAATCTTTTGCAACACCTTTCCAGCAGTTTGCACTTTTCTTTTTTAAAGAACCATCATCGCTGTACTCATTTATAAGAATTTCTTTATTAAATCCTGATTCAGTAACTGGTTTAGCCTGATCACGAATAACAGTATTAAACACTCTGTCTTTGAACAGGTATTTTATTGTTTCAACTGTTTCCTTATCAATCTTGTTATTTCTTGTCATTGTAAACAAAATTTTAAAATCATAATCCAAATAGCCGTACTCCAGCCAGTCAAGCATCAATGTGACTGTATTATCTAGACCTTCCAATCCGCCTTGATCTACTTTAATTGGAATAATTATTGTATCGCCTTTTCGATAGCAGCTGTTTATAGCGTTATATGTTAGCGCATTTATAAAAGGACTATTGTCGATAACAACAACATCATAATCATCCTGGATAAAATCAATTGCCATACGTAGACGTTCCTCACTTTTACGACACTGTTTCTTCAATTCCATATCGGCTTCACTTAATGTATGCGAACTTGGAATAATGTGCAGATTAGGATAATCACTTTCAACAATTGCTTCTCTTACAGCTTTTGGATTTATCAGTACTTCAGAAATATCCGTTTTATATTTTCTTTTCGTAACGTAATCATTTAAAGCAAATCTAGCTGCCTGAAGCCTCGATATACCCTCATCACACTTTTCATCAAAGACACTTTTCATCTTATTTAAAGAATCTATATCAATTTTTTTGTTCTGTTTTAAAATAATACTTGTTGCATTTGCCTGAGGATCTAAATCAACCAGCAGTACTCTCAAACCTGCATTTGATAATCCAAATGCTATATTTGTTGCTGATTGAGTTTTTCCTCCACCACCTTTTTCATTTTGAATACTCATTACTTTAACCATTTTTACTTCCCCTTTTCTTTAATTTCATTCCTTCCAAAGGTGGAAATGATTTCCACCTCTAGAAGAACCTGTCTTCCAGTTCAGACCAGACTTCTCTTAAACCTGTTTCGATATCCGAGCATCCTGCTGACTCGCAAAGTTTTACTGTCTTTTCAAACAGTTTGTTTAATTTCTTTATATTTTTATTTACGTCATCTACTGTTGGAGTATTATGCACTTCGTTATGTGCAACACCGCTTTCACCATTCTGCTGAATTATCTCTTCCTTGAGGATATTAGATACCTGACGTCCAGAGATACCTATTCGCCTTCCTATCCAGTCCCTTTTTAAACCCTGCGGTGTCTGACCTTGACTCCTAAGATATTCATACTGTTTTTCAACAGCCTTTACTTCTGCTGCTCTTGTTTTTTTATCTTTTTCACGCTGTTTATTGTCTTCTCTGATTAATTCAATCTCTGCTTCCATGTTAGCAGGCTTTTCAATGACAACCACATGAAATTCACCGTCACTTAATTCTTCTTCAACGTTGAGACATACTGCTCTCCAACGTGTTTCTCCACCAATCAAAGTGTATCTGCAGCCATCATTTAAATCTTCTTCATATACCGTTGCATTCTCAAGCTGACCGAATTCCTGTATTGATTCAGCAATACTTTTTACAACGACTTCATCAATTGGATAAAAATTCAAAGGATTTACTCTCACCTCTGATACATTAACTATTTTTCTTCTAACTGAGCTACTGCTCAATTCATCTGCTAAACTCATTTTTTATAACCTCCTGTTTTTTTATTTTTCCTGCCTGCCACACTTCTAATAGCCCCGCTTGCTAAAAACAAAATAATCAAGGTGGAGACTTGTACTACCTTGATTATTTTGTTGCAAGTGGTATTAGAACTTTTTCTTCCTTAGTCTCAAGATAAAGTAGCAGCGCAGCTGCAACCTTATTCGCAAAAATTTTGTCTTATCTCCTCAAATATTTCTACAAGTTCACAATAAGATAATCTATATGTATTTACTGGTATCTCATCTGCTAACAGAGTTTCAAAAGAATTTTTACAGTCTTCAATATCTACAAAATATTTTTTTCCTCCATCCTTTACTATCACACCATTTTCCAAAATAAACTGATCATCAATATTATTTATTTCATTGCGAAGCAGATACAGGTCTATTGTTTCGAGATCGGAAATTGTTTTTATAGAATTTATTATTCCATATGTCTCGAGGAATATTTTTTTACTGTTGTCATCGCTGGTAACAAACTCAACTAATGCAGCTTCAAATTTTTCTTTTTTACCTTTTGTATATGGTCGTGTTGCATACTGACCCAACATTTCTATTCTTTCTTTTTTTTCCAGTTTGTGATTAAGTGCTTCTATTTCATTTTGTAAACTGCTGATTATTTTATGGTATTTCTTCTTTCTAAACTTATACCCCTGGCCAAATCCAAGACCAAGGGCAATCAAAATAACAATCAATTCTTTCATCAACGTTCTACTCCTTTATTCATATTTTTTTCTAAATCCTTTATTTTTTTGTTAACATCTGTAATCTGTTTTTTTATATTCAAGCGTTCCTGACGAAGCGGCTGAATATTATTTTTAATAAAATCATCAACTTCTTCATCGCTGATAACCAACAGACTTTCCATTCGCATTTCAAGCAGTTCCTGATATTCTTCTTCTTTTTTTTTTATCGAATCATTAACCTGATTAATCACCTTAATAAGTTTTTCCTTAATATCCTTCAATTCATTTACTGTTAATGAAGTATTATCCTTGATGTCAACTACCGCAATCTTATCAAGCCTGATCTGCATATCTGCAGTTCTGAAATAAATATATTTTTCACGTGCAGACATTTTATAAAATTTACTTTGATTATATTTTGTTTTAATATCAGCTTCTTCATAAAAATTATTCCTTGCGCTTTTTATTTCTTTTTCATCGATACTTGAACTGATAAAAGCTTCAATCTTTGGATCAGAAAAAAGTTGTCCTCTTTTATCTATCATATCTATTACATTTTCAAGAGAATAACAATCGCCTTTTTCATTAAAAAGGCGACTACATCTAACAAATTTATTTGAATACGGTGCCTTTATCCTAAGCCCTTTTCTTCCATCAGGTTCTAGCTCAGATTTATCTTCAAAATATGATTTTAATTTTTCGCCTGACATGCCTCCTATAACAGTACCTTCTGCATTATAAATTACATAGTCATGACCTTTGTTGATATCAGAATAATAAGTCTGATTGTTATTTGTCCATTTTTGTTTATCAATATCAATTTTTATATATTTGCTTGCACGAGTACCCGGCACTCTGATTAAGTATTTATTTTCTTCAGTATATTCTTTCTGAACTAAGGTACTGTTGATAGAAAACCTAAATTCTGTTTCCTCTGATTCGTTTTCTAAACCGTCCTCTACTTCAAAACCCAGTTTAGTCAAATATGCTTTAAACTGATCATAATCATATATCTTAGGTATAACTGTTTCGATTGCTTTTTTGATGATATCTCTATAGCTGTCGCCTTTTTTAGACATCATCCATTCATAATAACTTTTACTGACATTTTTATAATTCTCAATTATGTCCAATCCGTGTGAAGCACAGATTCTGTCGCTGGAGTCTTTGAATTTATTAACATCTCTTTTATAATATATATCCCAGTTTTTTCCAGTTACTTTATTTTTTGGATTTACAATGATATGTACATGATAATGTGGAAGCCCTTCATAATATTTATCAGTATGGAGCGCCATTACATAGTCATATTGACCATTTGAGATGTCTTCTATCCATTCCTGAGTAATCTGCATTGCCTGCTCCTTGGTAACAGTTCCTGGTGCGAAGGACTGTTGAAAATGATACCCTACTCTATGATCAAAAGCATCGAAACCTAACTGATTATTCAATTCATTACTGCTGCTCCATTCCATTCCTAAAACTGCAGGAGAGGCAGATGAACTGTATACATATGTACCTTCAGTTTTTTCTTCGTCACAAATATAGTCAATTGCTTTTTGAACATTTCCTTTTAAACACCATACTCTTGTTGTTGCCATTAGATTTCCTCCTGAAAATTTTCTTTTATTTCAACTACTGTCTTTTTTGCAGCACGATAAAATCTTTTGTTTGTTTCAATCAGAGCTTCTTCAAGACCTCGAAGCTGGTCCATCTGCATTTTCACATCACTAAGCAATTCAGCATTTATATTATCTTTAAGTGCAGCTTCATTAATTCCTCTGGCAATTTGGTTGATATTATTTCCAAGCTTGCCAACTTGATAACTTAATTCTTTTATATCTTCAAAATTTACAAAGATTATACAGTTAAAAAAACACGCAGCTAAAACATATGTTGTTAGATCCATCCCATAACTTTTGGCAATCTCTTTTAATCTGATCTTATCATCGCCAGGCAGTCTGATTGCAAAACGATCATCTTTAATTCTCTTTCTTATTTCTGCATCTCTTTTTTCTTTATATGTTTGTCTTTTTGAAATTATTTTCTGTTTTTCTTCATTCATTTGTTTCTCCTTTTTTTATAAAGGTGGAAATCATTTCCACCAGCTAATAAGGGTTTGGGATTATCCCAACAAGCATGAGCAAAATATTGCTCATGGAAATGTACGTACAAAACACGTAGTGTTTATCTGTACGTACATTTCCCTGGCTTGCTATTCTTATGGCTGTTAAAAGGTTCTGGTGGATCCATTCCAGACCTCCTCAGTCTCCAGAGCGCACCCGTGCATGATGTGGACTAATTTCACAAAAAACACAAGCTTAAAATAAAAAATCATCCATTCATTTGGACGACTTTTATTTCTTTCTTTTATTCCTTAATACAATATTAGCATTTTTATATGATACGTAAAATTCACCACTTTTTTACTCATTTTTTAATATCTAAAAAAGTCAAACTATTTTTTGACTGATACCAAACAGACTGCAACAATTACAATCTCTAGTATTTAAATACTAATTTTATATTTGCTTTTCTAACAATATAAAATGGTTTAAACAAAACATATATTGCTAATATTTATATCACTTCTTTAAATTAGATAGGGAGGTTGCTCGGCCTCCCTATCTAAATCTAATTCATTTCAAAAACAGTAGTTTCATTATTTTTTAAGTCACTATATAATTTTTGAATATCTTTATCTATTACTGTTTTCAATGAATTATCCTCAATACTATCATACAACTTTGATAAAGCATTAATTTCATTTGCAGTATCTTTAATTTTCAATTCACATATTAGTAATGCTTTTATAAAATATTTACGACTTTCTTTTGACATTGAATTCATCATATCAACATAAGGCTTTAATAAACACATTTCTATATTAATATCTTGACTTGCTAGTTCAATAATATCTTTTTCCAATAGGTCTTTGTAATGCTTTGCAGGCACTTTTGTCTCATTATATGAATATGTCATATCGGAAATACTTTGTGCCATTTTAGATACGGGTTGCTTTGTAAAATCATCATACAATTTTCTACTCATAATACTTTCCTCTCTTTCTAATTTCCATTAAAAAATAATTATTTCAATTTTTCTTTTTTCGTAAATAAATTTGCTCTCGCCTCGCTTTCTATGGACTGTTCATTAATTTTTTACCCACCTAATGAATGGTTAGACCTGCCATACTTCTATATGATCCGCTTGCCAAAGAATGAATAATCAAGGTGGAGACTTGTACTACCTTGATTATTCATTTGCAAGTGGTATAGAAGATGAAAAAGAAAAAAGCAGCTTAATTATAAGCTGCTTGAACCTTATTGGATATTTGATTCTTTAGTATATCATTTTTTAATTAAAAAAATAAGTTGCCAAACACTCTAAATATTGAAAAAACATGAACGATATAATAATCATTCATGTTACCACCAGGAAGTATATTCAACTACCTCTTCATCAAAATCTACTTCTTTTAAAACATTAGATACTATGCTAATTGTATCTTCAATATCTAATAAATAATTTTTATCATATCCATAACTTCCAAAAAAGAATCCCTCACAAGTCGGTAATAATTTTTTTGGTATATCTGCATTTTCAATCATTTCCTTATCATTAAGAATGCACGTTTCTTTTATATCCGTACATATTTTTAAAAGTGTCTTTAGTTCTTCTTCACTTATCTCATAAATTTTCTGGTCATCGATTCCATCTTGAATATTATCCACAAACCACTTATGAATTTGGTTTGCCTTACGCCAATACCCTATGTGTTGAGCATGATAAGGAGATAAGTACCTCTCTAAGGTATTAATATCATTGATATTCATTTCAATTTTACCAGCTATTTTATTAATATCATCAAATACTGTTTCATTATTCTTAACAATTTCTTCATCCTTTATCCCCCTTTTTTTACACGTAACATACCACACTAAGTAGTCAATCTCTCTACTTGATAAAATACTGTGTTTCTTTTGTTTAAGTAAATACATATCTAATCCCATAATTTTCCTCCTTGAGCAGTTTTTATTTTATTTATCCCTGCCTCATCTTCTATAAGAACCGCTTGCTGAAGAATGAATAATCAAGGTGGAGACTTGTACTACCTTGATTATTCATTTGCAAGTGGTATAGGAGATGAAAAAGAAAAAAAGCAGCTTAGATTAAGCTGCTTGAACCTTTTAGAATATTTGAAAGAAGGAAGTCACTTCCATATAATATATTGATCTATTTTTCTCAAATTAAAATTATGAGACTACTTAATAGAAGTTTTCTACTATGCAGAAAACATAAATCTTCATATTATCTTCTAAAACGGTAAATCATCAGGAAGAATATCAAAAGAGTTTGCTGAATTATCAAATTCTTTTTCTAATTCAACTGTTTTCATATCATAGAAATTATCATTATTTTGTGGTTGTTGGTACGGTTGTTGCATTTGTTGTTGTGGCTGTGGTTGCCTTTCACGAGCAGCTCTTGTTTCTAAGAATTGCACACTATCACAAATAACTTCTACAACATATACCTTTTGACCTTGAGTATTGTCATAGCTACGTGTTTGAATTCTTCCTTCAACACCAACTAAACTTCCCTTAGAACAATATCTCTCAACATTTTCAGCAGGTTTACGCCACACAACACAATTAATAAAATCTGCTTGTTGTTGACCATCTCTGCTTGTAAAATTACGATTTACCGCTAAAGTAAAAGAAGTAACCGCATCACCTTGTGGTGTTCTTCTAAGTTCAGGATCTCTAGTCATTCGTCCTGTTAAAACTACCCTGTTAATCATTGTTTTCTCTCCTTAAGTTTTTTACTATTTATGATTTTCCTGTATTGAATCTCTATTTAAACTTAAATTTATTCATATATTTTTAATTTAATATGTATTTTATTTTTCTTTATTTCAAGAATCTTCTTGTTTATCATTAGAATTCGGCTCCTTCCATTCATTTGGAAATACAATTTTTTGAAGCTCGTCAGCACAATCAACTTCTTCCTGTGTTAATTTCTCATCATTTTCAATACATAAGATGCGTCCGCTTGAAGCTTTATAAAATCTTCCCATATAGAACTCCTCAATCTAATCTTCTTCAGATGGAATAAAATTATTATCTTCATTTATGTAATCCGTAATAAATAATTCTATTTCTTCCATACAGTCAATTGTCTCAACAGTTCCATCCTTTAATTCTACTTCTACCTTGGCATTTTCAATACCTGCATCTCTAAATAATGTTTTTACTGTATGTAAGGCATACAGTAATCTTCCTTTTTTACTTAACATTGGTCTTCTCCCATTTCAAACTTCCCCTTTAACTAATTTTAAGACTAATTCTTCCCATACTAGTGGTTCTGTATTGTTTAAGCACGATAGAACATCTAACCTAGCTACTAAGCCTCTATTAGCTAATTCATTTACAATTTCACTATATAAGCAATTAGCTGTTTCTTGTGCTTCTGTATGCTTTTTTAAGAGTGATACTAATTCTTTATTTTCCATCTACATCACTCAACTTCATTATTAATAAACTCAACAAAAAATGTTTCTATTTCTTTATAGCAATCTATAGTTTCCGTTGTACCATCTTTTAACGATATTTCATTTTTTATATCCTCAACACCTAAATTATCCAATACTTGTTTTATGCCATTTAAAGCATGTAACAAACGCTCTTCTTTTGTTAATTTACTCATCTTTCTTTTTTATCCTCTCTATTAAAATAAATTCCTTATATTGCTGCACTCTCTAATCATAACAATCATTTCATTTGCTTTTTCTTCTACTGTGTTACAAAATCCACCAACTGCTTTTTCTTTATCTATGTCAGCTTGGAATATATATTCTTCGCTACTTGTACAATAAGGCATCAAATAATTAATTGTACATACATTATCAGATACTGTGATATTTGTAATTTCTATTTCTTCATTTTTCAATGGTTTGAATACTTTTTTCCAATACTTCTCTAACTTTTTATCTGGTGAAATAGTATTACTGTTTTGTGGATCATCATTTTTACCAGGTTTAACTCCAATACTCATCAAATGTGATTCTAAATCATTTTCAGACCATTCAATAATCTTAAAATTATATACATCAGCATTTTTTCCATAAACAACTTTATTTTTTAAGTTACTAAGATGCTTTTCTGCACCTTTTAGTGTTTTAAAAATTTTCGGCTTTTGCATATTAATGTCGCAGCTTGGATAAAGATAACATCCATCCATATCACTATATGTTCCTGCATAAATATCCCTATCATATTTGATTACATACATTTTCATTCCACCTCTTTTTCTAACTATCTTCTAAAACACTTTTTAAGATTGAACGCACATAACCATACGCTCTATCACGTTCCTTCTGTTCTTCTCTTGTATATCTGGCATAAGAATAACCATGAATATTGGTTTTTCCATAACCACGAAAAGACGATTCCCGACTTAGCATCGAATAATAATACGTGAATTCAAATTTAAACTCTTTATATGAGACATATATACGATCTATATCATTGCTGTATATGCTTATTTCAATGTCTGAATCAATTTTGTTAATTTCCTCTTGAATATGCTCTTTTATTAATAATGCATATTTTTCTTTATATTTTTCCAGTTCAGTTCTAAATTTCTCGATTTTATTCATTTCAATTCCTCTCTTTATTCAGCCTCATCATAGAGTTCACTAACATGATAAACAACCATAGCATCATTAAATGCTTTATTTATTTTATCGCTGTTTTTTTCTAACCAGGCTTGTCGTTTTTCTTCATTCCATTTCATCCACGATTTTGGTACTTCATACAGCATTGAAAGTTCCCCATTATCATAGCAATTATCACTATCATTTGTGAACTCGTAATTAGCATATACTCTAATTTTTGGCATACTTCATGACCTCCTAACTTTTTTCATATTTTCAATTAAATTAATCAAAAATAATTTCAAAATATTCAACATTTTTATAATCATGTTTCATACGTTCATAAAATTCTTTAATATCGTTAATTCTTGTTGGATCTGGGTAATTTAATTTATAGAATTCATTTATTGCATTTCCAAACATTTGCTACCGTTATATGTATGGCTAACTATCATTTGACAGTTCTTCTAATTTAAAATCTATTTTTAAATTTGCCAGTTTAAATAGCAAATAAGTTATTGTTACAAAAATCAATGGAATTATAACTATACTAAAACAAATAACACAAATGCTGACTCCTAATTTTGATAAAAATTCCATAATCAAATAAAATACGATATCAAATGTAGGGTCTACTTGCACAAATTGGGTATTGAATAATAAATTTAATAAGTATTTTAATAGCTTAAAGTAATAAATAACAAATACAACGGATACAGCTAACGCTACAGTCATTAATGCTATAATAATTATTGCTTCAGTATTTTCATCTAAATGAATTTTAGAACCCTTATTTTTATTATGGAGTTGGTTACCACAATTAGGACACACATTTAATTCATTACTTGAAACATGTCCACATACATTACAGTGTCTTCTTAATAATAATTTATTTAATAATTTTATCATTTATATTTCTCCAATCCGTGATATTGACTTCAATCCATAAATTAATATATTCAGAGATTTCTTTTGCAGTAATTTCATCCATTCCTGCATCAATTAATTTCATTCGATTATAATAACTACTGTCACTGTTAGCAGATGCTTCACAACAAATATTCCAGTCTGGTATTGCTATAAAACCGCCGTTTATGTGATGCCCAAAAATTATTAAATAGCTGTTCTCATTTATTTCTACATTATGTTCAAAATAAATCTTAGTATTTTTCGTAAAATTATGTTCTAATTTTGTTATCATTTTTTATTTCACTCCTTAATATTAGCCATCTGTATTGGAAAGAAACGGTTTTCTTCAAATTCTCTGGCTCTACATTCCATATTATCAAAAAATATTTTCTTATCTTTATCATGATAAAGATATTCGCAATCTGATTCTGACAAAATTTTTATTATCTTGATAAACGTATATTCTTCATATTGTGGTTTTCTATTTAAAATCCACATACCAACTTTCAAATCCTCGAAGTTGTATGGTTCAATAAAGTATAATTGTCTTCTTAGTTCATCATTCGAATTGCTTAATTCTTTTGCTTTATCAACTAATTCTTGTAATAATATACGATCCATTACAATTAGATCACAGTTACAATTGCCTTTTTCATCGAAATAATTATTTTCACAAAGTCTATCTAACGCTTCCTGATATTTACTTTCCATTTTCCAATCACCTCATAATTATTTAATATTTCATCGAAATTCACCCCTTATTCCGATCGCTCAATAAGTACTAAAACGATAATTATTACTTACTAGCTTTTATCATTAAAAGCTAGTAAATCATATTTTTTAGAGCATATAAATTATTCCTCCAGTTTTTCGTAAATCTATTCTCTGTCACACTTCTATAAGAACCGCTTGCTAAGGAATGAATAATCAAGGTGGAGACTTGTACTACCTTGATTATTCATTTGCAAGTGGTATAGAAGACAAAAGGAAAGAGCAGCTTGATTTCAAGCTGCTGAACCATATAAGCAAAATCAAGAATATAAATTCAAAAATCGCCTATTTACATAGACGATCTTTATGATTTATTATTTCTTTTATTCCACAATAACATTTTATCAGATTTTTCTAGTACAATAAATTTACCATTTTTTCACTACTTTTTAATGTTTTTCTGATAAAACTTCATTAAATACTTCTATAATTATGTCTTGTTTGTTTTTTGGTAATTCCGCATATTTTAAACCTATAGATTCTAGAGCTGTTTCATATTCGTATGTTATACATGCCTCATGATTGTATAAAGCGTGTCTTACTGCTTCTTTAAAATTATCTATATTTTCCATAACTTCTTTATAAGATTTTTTTAATTTACTAATTAATGGTTTTGCTCTTTCCTGATAGCTTTTATCTTTAAAATACGCAAAAGCAATATTACTATAATTAGTATATTCCCCGCTTTCGTATTTTTCTTGATCTTTACCTTTATATATTCCGTTGATACAAAAAGCTGTCAAATAATCATATTCTTGTGGCATATAATTTCTAATAAATTCGGTTTTCTTCTCATATTCTTCGTGATCTTTTACCGATGTTAGTTCTTCATCTATAAACAGCTTATTATTTAGTAAACTGATATATTTTTTCTTTAACTTTTCATGAGTTGGACCATTGTATCTATAATGTACTTCATATAAGTTTGCAAAATAAATATGGTGATCATCTTTAAAAACTAATGCAGAGTAACCAAAATACTCACCTAAATCGACCAGATAAATATCAAATCCTTTTATATTTAGTTTTTCTAAAGCAATAGTTTTTGCTTCTTCAATAGATAATGCTTCAATTTCATTAATATTTAGGTTTTCAACACTTGATTTTATCATTTTTCTTTCCTCCTGATGACAGATTATATTTTATTTATCCCTGCCACACTTCTATAAGAACCGCTTGCTATAAAATGAATAATCAAGGTGGAGACTTGTACTACCTTGATTATTCATTTGCAAGTGGTATAGAAGATGAAAAAGAAAAAGCAGCTTGTAATCAAGCTGCTTGAACATTATTAGTTTTTGCATAATCTCATAAAGAATTTTTCAAATGTAATAAATAGAATATTTTTTATATAAGATTTTTAGAAAAGGTGGAAGTGCTTTCCACCTTTTTAAACAATTAAAATCCTGATTCTTCGCAGACTAAAGCAATAATAGTGTCAATACGTTTTTCTAATTCTTTAACCGCTTCATTTAGTATATCTGAATTAGGAAATTCAATATCATCTTCAATTTGAAAAATACACTTAATATTTATTATCGGTTTGCAAGTACTAATTACATCAATGTCGTATTTTAGCATTATTTTTTCTTCTTTTTTGTACTTGATATGTACCAATGCACCCCTTAATGAATCATTCTCAGTTTTTTCTATTTTTTTATTTTTAACATTTAAATCTAATAATCTTATTTTCATAATTATTTGCCTTCTTTCTTTTAATTATCATCTTCTAATTTCTTAATTCAGAAATTAATTATGTGCTATCGAATATACTTCTTGCCATTTTTCTTCCTCCTAATGACAGGTTATATTTTATTTATCCCTGCCACACTTCTATAAGAACCGCTTGCTATAAAATGAATAATCAAGGTGGAGACTTGTACTACCTTGATTATTCATTTGCAAGTGGTATAGAAGATGAAAAAGAAAAAGCAGCTTATAGTTAAGCTGCTTCACCTTTATTTATTTTAATACATCAGTTTCATGGCATTATAATTACCTATTCATAATCTCCATTAAATTAATATTACTTTTTTATTTTGCACTTACGATGTTTCAATAGAATTATCCACATTTTTCATAATAATAATAATAAATAATATTCAAAAAAAGTCCTAGAACTATACTAGAACTTTCGGTTTTATTTCAAGCCATGATATTTGAAACTGCTTTTCAAAATCTTGTGGTTTT